>Ga0209698_10000607_pt1 | contig 41190 bp, 32 predicted proteins | sample LitLauG_LLR_2012_FD_187203 | JGI IMG/M metagenome (GOLD analysis project Ga0209698, IMG submission 187203) | Freshwater sediment microbial communities from Pennsylvania, USA - Little Laurel Run_MetaG_LLR_2012 (SPAdes) (version 2) | ecosystem: Environmental > Aquatic > Freshwater > Creek >... | reverse complement strand
CGGTAGGACGAACGGCCACGGTGTCGATCTTGTCGTCGACGGTGGCGAAGGTCAGTCCGGCGAGTTTCTTGCGTTCGGGCGCGGGGCCCATCAGGCTCACAACCACCAGTACGACGGAGCAGACCACGAACATGAAAATCGCATAGTGCAGGAAGTTCATGTCGACGAGCCAGCGGATAGCTGGGGAAGTGAAGCGTCCGCCAGCAGCGCGATCGGCAATCTCAACGACGAAGCGAGACGCACCCATCACAAAACCTGTCATGAGGGAGGAGATTGCCCCAGTGCCGTTCAAACGAGGCCAGAGGATTCCAAGAATGAAGCAGGAGGCGATGGGAGGGCTGATGTAGGCCTGTACACTCTGCAGATAGATGTAAAGCTGGCTGCTGATGAGGTGAATGAACGGTACCCACAACAGGCCAAGCAGGACCATGAACCCGGTAGCCACCCGCCCGAAGTTTACGAGTTGTTTTTCCGAAGCTTCTGGCCGCAACTTCTTGTAGAAGTCCAGGGTCACGAGGGTGGAGGCCGAGTTAAAGACGGAACTCATAGCGCCCATCACAGCGGCCAGCAGAGCCGCCATCACAAGGCCCACCAGTCCCGTGGGCAGCAGGTTCAGAACCAGCGTGGGATAGGCGAAGTCAGGTTTCTTCACCTGCTCGGGGAACAGGGCGAAGGCAATGATGCCGGGCAGCACCAGCATGAAGACCGGCAGGATCTTGAGGAAGCCGGCGAAAATCGTGCCTGCTTTGGCGTGGCCTTCATCGCGCGCCGAAAGCACGCGTTGCACGATCACCTGGTCGGTACACCAATACCATATGCCCAGAATTGGCGCCCCAAAGAAGATGCCAGTCCAGGGAAACTGGGGATCGCTGGATGGCTTGATCATGTGGAAGTAGTCGGGAGGTACCATGGTGCGCAAATGTTCAAGCCCGCCGACCCGGTGCAGCCCGATGAGCGTCAAGGCTACGGCTCCCGTTATCAGAATGAGAGTTTGAACGGTGTCGGTATAAATGACTGCGGCCAAGCCGCCGGCTATGGTGTAGATGCCCGTTGCAATCACCAGCACCACGGCAGTCTTCCAGAGAGACCAGCCAGCGACGCGCTCCAGCACCACGCTTGCAGCGTAAAGCTGGACCGAGATCTTGGTGAAGATGTAGGCGATGATCGAAATCCCTGCCAGGTACACCGCGCATTGCCGGTTAAAGCGTCGCTCCAGGAACTCGGGCATGGTGAAGACGTTCGAGCGTAAATAGAAGGGCACGAACACCCAGCCGAGAATGAGCAGGATCAGGCAGGCCAGCCACTCGAAGTGTCCGACCGCCAAACCGGATGAGGCGCCCGTCCCCGAAAGCCCGATGAAGTGCTCGGTTGAAATGTTCGAAACGAACAGTGAGGCGCCGATGAAGAACCATCCCACATCGCGGCCAGCCAGGAAGTAATCGGTAGAGGTGCGCTCCTTCATCGCGAAATACAGCCCGATGGCGAAGACGAGAAGGAAGTAGACGCCGATGATGGCGAGATCGACGGTGGCGAGGGTGCGATGAGTAACGGCGGCAGCAGGATTCATGATGTGAGACGGCTCTCCTGAATTGGCGTGCCTGTTCGACCCGAAGCGCGAATTATACCCATTTAACTCGGGCAGTCGATGGAAAGTGTGGAGTGCGAAGCGGCCGTAATGATCAGCAAGTCAGTAAACCTTTACTTGCGGTCCAAGGAACGCACGACCCGCCGAGATCAGTGCGGTTGAACGGTTCCGGATTCGATATGATGCCAAGCACTGGGAAGGGGGGCAAGCCTGTGAGCAAGAGAGCGTTCGTGCTGGTTATGTTCGTCTCTGCGTATTCCGCTTGGGCACAGTCAGCCTGGACCCCGGTTGGCAGCGTCACAGGTATGGAGAACCTTCCTAATGGAATTGAGCTCAGGGTTGGGAATAGCAAGATGCGGGTGGTTGCACTGGCCGGAAGCGTGATTCGGGTTCGGTATGCCGCTGACGGAGTTTTCCCACCCGACCAGTCGTTTGCGGTGCTTCCGGATGCTTTCCCCAAGTCGCCGGAAATAAGTGTCCCAGAGAAGCACGGGGACTATGTCAGCTTCAGCACCGGCGCAGTAGAACTGCGGGCATACCTCTCGCCTCTGCGGCTGGTATTTCTGGATCGCGGTGGGCGGATCATCTCGCAGGATGAGGCGCGGTATCCCTTGTCGTTTAACGGTCCCGCTTTTCGCGTGTGGAGAACGATGCCGGAGAACGAGCACTATTTCGGGCTCGGCGACAAGACCGGTCCGCTCGACCATCGCAATCTTGCCTTTACGATGTGGAATACGGATGCCTTCGGATGGCAGGAGTCCACTGATCCTTTATATAAGATATTCCCTTCTTTCTGGCAATGGCCAACGGTGAGGCGTACGGAGTGTTTCTCGACAACACCTACCGCACGAGCTTCGATTTCGGGAAGGAGTCACGCGATTTCTATTCCTTCGGTGCCGAAGGGGGGGCGCTCGACTACTACTTCTTCTATGGACCGGACCCGAAAAAAGTAATCTACGACTTCACGACCCTGGTTGGACGCGGGGAACTTCCGCCGCTGTTTTCGCTCGGCTATCAGCAATGCCGCTACAGCTACTATCCTGAAGCGAGGGTGCGAGAGGTTGCCAGCGAGTTCCGTAGGCGCAAGATTCCCGCCGACGTTCTTTATCTGGATATCGATTACCAGCAGAATAACCGGCCGTTCATCGTAGACCGAGAGCGATTTCCGCACTTTGAGGGCATGGTGAAGGACTTGAAAGATGAGGGCTTCAAACTCATCACGATTACCGATCTGCACATTGCCAAGGTGCCTGGAACGAAGCCCTACGACGAAGGTATGGCCAAGGACTATTTCGTGAAGAATCCTGATGGCTCGGTTTACACGGGAGTGGTTTGGCCCGGCGAGAGCGTATTTCCCGACTTCACACGGGCTGAAGTGAGGAAGTGGTGGGGAACGCTTTACACCGACTTCGTGAAAGCCGGAGTGCGCGGGTTCTGGAACGATATGAACGAACCGTCCATCTTCTTACGCGTGGACAAGACCATGCCGCTGGACACAGTCCACAGTGTGGAGGGGCGGAAAACCGATCATCGTGAAATTCACAATGTGTTCGGGATGGAGAACGTCCGCGCGACGCATGATGGTCTACTTCAACTTGAGCCAGATGTTCGGCCCTTTGTCCTGACCCGGGCCGGCTACGCCGGCACTCAACGCTACGCGGCCACGTGGACAGGCGACAACACCAGCACGTGGAATCACATGCGGATCTCCATTCCGCAGATTATGAATCTCGGGCTCTCGGGCTACACGTTTGTGGGCGACGACATTGGCGGCTTTGACGGCAACCCAACGCCGGAACTACTCACCCGCTGGATGGAACTCGGTGTGTTTACCCCCATCTTTCGCAATCATGCTTCTAAGGGCACCCGGGATCGTGAGCCTTGGGTGGACGGGCCCGAGCATGAGGCGATCCGCAAAAGATACATCGAGACGCGCTACCGGCTTTTGCCTTACATCTACACCGGGATGGAAGAAGCGTCACGCACTGGGATACCGTTGATGCGTCCGATGTTTCTCGAATTTCCCAAGGATCCCTCGTTCGAGACGAATCAGGATGAGTTCATGTTCGGCGACAGCCTCCTGGTGGCTCCCAAGGTGTGGGAGTTCGCGGCGCCTTACGATGTCGCTTTGCCGAAAGGTGATTGGTACAACTACTGGACGGGCGAAAAGCTAGCTGGCGGGGGTAAGGTGAAGGTTGATCCCCCGTTGGACAATTTACCGGCATATATCCGCGGTGGGTCGATTATTCCCGAGCAGTCGATCGTGCAGCATGTGGAGGAGACTCCGCACGGACCGCTGGAATTGCGCGTCTATCCGGGGCCCGATTGCCGCGGAGAGCTGTACGCCGACGACGGCAATACGCTGCGGTATCAGCACGGGCAGTTCTTTCGTACTGAATTTACCTGTGAGCTTGCGGCAGACCATCTGGACGTCGAGATTTCTGCGCCTGAAGGTTCGTACCAGCCCTGGTTTAAGGATGCGCAGATATTGGCTTACGGCCTGCCGGGCAAGATCCGCGAAGTAAGTGTGGACGGGAAAGTCATTCCGAAGTGGGAATTTGATGGTGGCGCGTTGAGATTGCCCGAATTTCCCTGGGCACGGTCCGCGCACCTGGTGCGAATAACCTTCCATCCACAGTAGACCGGCAGCAGACTCGGAGTATTCCCGTGTCTTATATAGCCCGTTGTATTTCCGGGCGACAGAGTGACCTTCGTAACTTTTTCATCCCCTGAAACAAGGCTACTTTTTAACGGGCCCGATTTCTGGGAATTGCTTGGGGGATCTCTATCTATGCGACCTATTTCCACGCGCATGGCCCATTTTGTTTTGCTCATCGCGCTGATCAACGTCACCATTGCTGCGCCCGCGCAAACCGCAACCGAGCCGGCGCCTTTGTCTTTTTCGGCTTCCGGCCTGCCCCTGTTAGGGGAGGGCACCGCCGTCAAGCTGCGAGCTGTGAGTCCCCTGTCTTCCTCGGATGCGCGTGTCGGGCAGAGCGTCGAATTCGAGGTGGCGGAGGAAGTTCGAGTCGGGAACATTATCGTGATTCCCAAGAGCAGCGCTGCCTTCGCAACCGTCACAGCGGCGCAGTCGAAGCACAGTTCCGCGAAAGCGGGAAAGCTGGAGGTCAGCATCGATTACGTCCGGCTGGCGAATGGTGACAAGGCGCCCCTGCGCGCCGGAGGCGCAGCTGTGGTCACCAATAACGTTCCGGCCACCACCGAGGTGCCGGCGAAAGTTGTATTCAGCCCTATTTCCGCGTCGGGGAAGGATGTAACCATTGCGAGGGGAACCGAGGTTTCAACCTGCATCAACAGTTCGGTGGAGATCGATCCCCGAAAATTTGGACAGGTGGGCGGCGCGATGATTCCGGTTCCCGAGGCAGTCTCGTTGGAAGGAGTGACTGAAGTGACAATTTCTTCCAATCCGGGCGGCGCGGAGATCACGGTCGACGAAAAGTTGGTGGGCCAGACTCCTCTTCGTGTGATTGTTCGCCGGGGCGATCATACGCTCGCGCTACGCCTTGCCGGGTATAACACGTGGACGGGCAGCGCACATGCCGCGGGCGGGAAGATGGATGTGACGGTTAGTCTTAATCGAGGCGACAACGGCGAAATCCTGACCGATTCTGCCAATCCTATCCCAACTTGCGCAGTCGCGAAGGGGTGCCCGGAGAGTGCGCTCGCGGCGGCCAGTCGCGCCGCCCGTGCTCGCCGATCACAGCAACAGAGCGGTTCACAAGGGTCTGATCCGCAGCAGTAGCGGCAAGGCCGAAAACCAAAGTCCAGCTCTTCAGTCTCTAGCCTCGCGTAATCCGGAAGGGTACGTTGCAATGCATGGCCACGAGGTAAGGCCCGCTTTCGAGCGACCGCTCGGCGCGCAAGATCTTGCCCGACCCTTTCAACGGCGGGCCTTCAGGCAGAAGTAAGGTTATCTCGGCTTCCGCGCCCACAGGAATTTCGTTCTCCGACTGCAGCAACGCTCCGTGGGCACTCACATTTTCTGTGATCGCGGTAAGGTCGGGTGCGTTGTCTTCGACAAACCTAAGAGAAGCCGGTTGCCGAAGGGGGAATCTTCGCTCGCTTCGCCGCTCCTCTTGCGCCATAATTTCCGTCCGTGCTCGGAACGAATCGCTAACTCGCCTTACGCACAGGGCTACGGTCACTTCCCTGGGCGAGTTCACCATATCGTTCCATCGCGGCAACTCCAGGGGACAAGCTCGGTTCGCTGTATACGTAAAACAGGATCTCGACTCGCTCCCTGCCACTAATCTTGGAGAGCAGATGGGCGATGTGCTCTTTGACGTAATAAGTCTTTACCGTCATTTGCTGAGCAATCTCATCGTCCGTGCAGCCTAGTGCGACAAGACCGGCTACCCTCTTCTCACTATCCGACAGTTGAACTGGCTTCCATTCCATGCCATCCACTCGCGCACCACTGGTCGACTTAATAGATGATCCCATTTCTTGGCACCTCAGCCTATATGACGATTGTCGGGGGATTATCGTCGGCAGACGCAGCAACTACCGTTTACCCAGATTCTTAACTCGGACCCATGGCGCGTGTCCGGGAATTGTACGTGGTGTCCTAAGACTCGGCAATAGAGACGTTAGTTTTTTTCGCGCGCTGCACTGCTATCGGTGCAGAGTTGTGCACACATTGAATCACACCAGCCCCGGTCGATGGGCGGCTGCCCCAGGAACTGGCCGATTCGAATCCTCAAGAGGAGTACGTTGCGGGCTGGGATGACTTGCACGACGGTCCTTGTGCTCCTGGAAAGTGGATTGCGCTGCTTTTGTAGCAATAGCAGAGGTCTGTGGCTATATTTATTTGTTTCGAAAACTGGTTTCTGAGGAACTTCCCCAATGAACCCATTTACCAAACTAAACAAACAGTACATCGGTGGGACGTGGCGTGATGGATCAAGCAAGAAAGTGCTTTCGGATCGCAACCCATATAACGGGCAGACCATCGCGGACTTCAAGCTGGCAGACCTCGCGGATCTGGACGAAGCGTACCGGTCGGCGGCCGCGGCGCAGAAGATTTGGGCGGACGTAAACGCGTTCGAGAAGCGAGCGATTCTCGAAAAGGCGATCACCTGGATCGAGCAGAACGAAGCCGACATCACCAGCATCATCATCGAGGAATTGGGTGGTACGCACCTCAAGGCCTTCATCGAGATCATGCTGGTGAAGAGCTTCATCAAGGAAGCGTCCACTTATCCTCTGCGCATGACGGGCGAAATAGTGCCGTCGACGATTGACGGCAAAGAAAACCGCCTGTATCGCGTGCCGGCGGGAGTGGTGGGGGTCATCAGTCCGTTTAATTTTCCCTTTAACCTGAGCGTGCGATCGGTCGCGCCAGCTTTGGCTACGGGCAATGGTGTCGTGCTCAAACCTCACGACGATACGCCGATCATGGGCGGGACGTTGATCGGCAAGATTTTCGAAGAAGCCGGGATTCCGAAGGGACTATTGAATGTGGTTGTGGCGGACATCGGAGAAATCGGCGATGCATTCGTGGAACACCCGGTCCCGCGGATTATTTCGTTTACCGGGTCGGAGGCTGTGGGGAGGCACATCGGAGGCGTTGCGGGCAGGTCTCTGAAGAAGGCCATTCTGGAGCTTGGCGGCAATAGCGCGCTGATTGTGCTGGACGATGCGGATCTGCAGACCGCGGTCAATGCAGCCGTCTTCAGCCGTTTCGCGCATCAGGGACAAGTGTGCATGTGCGCGAATCGAATTCTGGTACAGCGCAGTGTCTACGGAAAATTTCTCGATAAATTTGTCGACCAGGTTTCGAAGCTCAAGGCAGGCGATCCCAAAGACCCGAAGACGGATCTGGGCCCTTTGATCAACCAGCGGCAAACCGAAACCTTCGCGAAGCAAGTGCAGAAAGGGATCGACGAAGGTGCAAGGGTGGCGCTGCGAGGAAAGGCAGAAGGCAACGTGGTTTCACCGACGGTCTTTGCCGATGTCAAGCCCAGTATGTGGATTGCGCAGAACGAGATGTTTGGCCCGGCCGTGTGCGTCATTCCGTTCGATACCGCCCAGGATGCGATCGGAATCGCCAATGACAGCCCTTACGGACTGAGCGGAGCGATTCACACCAGGGACGTAGAGTATGGCGCTGAACTGGCGAAACAGATCGAGTCAGGAATGGTCCATGTGAATGACGGCACGATTAATGACGACCCGCTGATCGCGTTTGGGGGCGAAAAGGCTTCCGGAGTCGGCCGCCTCAACGGACGATGGGCGCTGGAGGAATTCACTACTCTTAAGTGGGTATCGGTCCAACACAAGCCGAGGCACTACCCGTATGAACCTGCGTCCTTGCTCGGATAAAAAGCTTTGGGCGGATAGTCGAACGTTAGTCCGGCTAGTCTGATGACGCGATCTCGCCTCGGCTGGTCGACTCGAGAATGGTTACAGCACATGCTGCGAGATCCATGCCAATGAGGCCACCACCGTTTTCCGCAAGACCGATGCGCGCGTTCTGCACCTGAATGGCTCCAGCTTCGCCACGCAGCTGCAGGCAGAGCTCGTTCAACATCATCAGTCCGGTGGCACCGATCGGGTGACCGCGAGAAACCAGGCCGCCTGAGGGGTTGACGGGGATCATTCCGTCGCGTGCCGTCGCGCCCGAGGCAGTAAAGGGGCCTCCTTCGCCCCGGGGACAAAAACCCAGATCCTCCACCAAATGAATTTCTGCAAATGACGTCGCATCGTGGAGTTCGACGACATCAATCTCATCGGGAATGAGTTCGGCCATTTCGTATGCCTTGCGGGAAGCGAGAACGGGAGCTCGTTCGTCGTCCCATGACGCTCGCATGCGCCCGCCGGCAACCGCATGACCACGAACCAGCACAGCTCGGCTCCTTGCCTCCGGTGAAAGATTGCGCAAGTAACTGCTCGAGCACAATAACGCCGCGGCAGCCGCATCGCCGATGGGAGCGCACATAGAGCGGGTCAAGGGATCCGATACCATGCGGTCGGCGAGAACGGATTCCACGTCCATTGGAAATTGATACTGCGCGCGCGGATTCCCGACGGAATTGGTGTGGTTCTTGGCGGCGGCGTGAGCGATATGTTCAGCGGTTGTTCCGTAGCGCTCCATGTGGGTGTTGGCCCAGAGAGCGTAAATGTCGATGGCGAGCGAGCGGTCGGGTCCGCGTACGAATCTCGTACCGCAACCCTCGGCCAGTTCTTCGTACTGACGGATCCAGGCCCCCGGGTCCAGGAAGTCGGTCCCTTTTTCGAGCCGCACGAAGAACTCTGTGCGGCGAGTGGGGTCATACATCTTCTCCATACCGATGGCGAGCGAAAGATCACATTCTGCCGAGAGGACATCTTTCCAGGCGCCATTGAAAGCCATGCTGGCGCTCGCGCATGCGGCCTCAACATTTGATACAGCCACGCCGACCGGAAGCAAGCCGTCTTCGAAGAGGGGCAGCAAGCAAACTTGACCTTTAACGTTGGGCTGTCCCCAAAAATCGAGCATCATGTTGCTGAACCAGACGTGGCCGATGTCCCCACCATCGAGGTGAGCGTCGCTGAGCGCACCGATATAAGCGGCACGTACCAGGTCCTTCGGTGAAAGGTCGAAGAAGCGGCCGGCAGGGGTGCTGTAGATTCCGACTATGAAAACGTCATCATTCATGATGAACAGAAGACAGTACTGCTCATTTTCAGCTAGTGAACGGAGCGCTCCACTTTCGCCCAATAGGGCTTTCGCAGCGCCTTGCGGTCGGTTTTGCCAGCCGGGGTCTTCGGAATATCCTGCCGGAACTCGATGGACTTGGGAGATTTGACGCCTCCCAGCTTGACCTTGCAGTGTGCGATCACGCTGTCTTCAGTGATCGACTCGCCATCTCGAAGGACGACGACGGCCTTTACTGACTCACCCCACTTCTCGTCAGGAACCCCGATGACAGCGCATTCCTGAACCTGCGGCAAGGACATGATCGCGGCTTCGACCTCGGCGCAGTAGACGTTGAATCCTCCGGTGATGATCATGTCTTTCTTTCGATCCACGATGTAAACGTATCCATCGTCGTCGATGTAACCGACATCGCCGGTGTGATGCCATCCGAAGGCCCGGACCTCGGCAGTTGCTTCCGGGAGGTTGTGGTAACCAGGTGTTACCAGGGCGCCGTGAGCCACGATCTCACCGCACTCTCCGGGTGGCAACGTGCGGCCCCGTTCGTTCATGATCGCCAGGCGCACAGCCGACGTGGGCCGGCCGCAGCTGCGCAAGCGTTCGGGATGATCTCCAGCGGCGGCAGCGGCGGTGGTTTTCTGGTCTAACCAGGTCAGCAACATCGGCGCTTCCGTCTGCCCGTACGATTGACACATGCAGGGGCCAAAGACTTCGACACCGGTTTTGAGTTTGTCTGGTGAGACGGGTGAGCCTGCGAGGAGAAATACCCGCAAACTCGAATAGTCGAACTTGCGCAGGTCGGGATGCGCGAGCAGGCCGTAGAAAGCGGTTGGAGGAAGAAATAAATGAGTGGCACGAAAGCGCTCGATATTGCGCAACACGTCGAGGGCGTCGAACTTCGGCATGATGACATTGGTTGCGCCCATCGCGAACATTGTGAATGCCACCACGCCGGCTGCATGAGATAGTGGCGCGGTGTTAAGGCAAACGGCGTCAGCGTCGCAGGAGCGCCAATAGTGTGTGGCCATCTCCGTCATCGTTCCCCAGGCCAGGTTGGTGACGCGAACGCCCTTTGCTGGACCAGTCGTGCCGCCGGTGGGGACGAGTCCCACCAGCCGATCCAGATTCCCGTAGGTGTCAGCCCAATCGACAGAGACTGCGTTCCTGCCTCCTGCCATGAATTTGTCGAGCGACGGATTTGCTCCGTCGTCACGGTCCAAACAAATCAGGCGGCGCAACGACGGCACGCGCAAGCGTAATTCGTGGACCTGTTCGCTGAACGCGCTGTGGTAAAAGAGCCAAGTGATGCTGGCGTACTGCATGTATTCCGCATTTGCGTCGATGGCATTGCGATAATTGATGGGAACCCAAACGGCTCCTGCGCGCATGATGCCGAGCATGCAAAACAGAACGCGAGCATCGTTGTGGGAGTAGATTGCGGCGCACTCCTCACCGCTCAACCCAGCGGCCCACATGGCGCGCGCTATCGCGTGCGTGAGCTCACGCACGTCACGATAGGAAAAGCGATCATCGCCGTCGATGACGGCGATTTTCTCCAGGTTGACGTCAGCACCCTTATCGAAGTAGTCGATGGCTCGCATGGCATGTGATCCGACGCACAGGCTCCCACAAGGACGCTACGAGCAGACCTTTGCCTTCGAAAGGCCGTGACTTTCAAGGGTCTTGAGGACCTCGCGATGCCCGAAGGCCTCGGCCGCTGAGGCGAAACCAACTTTGCGAGGCGCGCTGTGGACCAGATTGTGGGCGGCAAATGCCTGCATCAGGCCTGTCTGCCGGTAGCAACAAGTGCCCATCACGACACACTGAACGTAGTCTGTGCTGCCGCGTCCCACAATCACATCAATCGTGCGCTGTTCGCGCGAGTTCTCCCGCGGAGGCGTGCCGCCTTGCACCGCACTCGCCATCTCGGCCAGCTTGCGCTCCTGATCTGCCTTCGGGAGCGGGCGAATCTCCTCCTCAAAATGCTTTTCGGTCGCGGCGACCGTCTCCATGATCTGACGATCTAGCAGCCCACCGATGGAGCGGACATTCGCCACTTGGGGATGCTTCTTGAACCATACCGGATGGGGGAAACCGCCCCAGGCCAGGGCCAACTGCGTCTGGACAGAGCTGGGAATCACAACCTCATAACTCTTTGCTCGCGGCCAGGGTTTGTACTGATTTTGTTCGAGGTAGTAGGCTTCCGTGGGGATGACTGCGAAGATTGTCTGCGTAGATCCAAACGTGGGGATGCCCCTGAACATCGTGAGGATCTCAAGCGTGTCGATGGCTGCAGTCTCAAGACAGGCTCGAGCGGCAGCGTCACTGACTGAGGACATGAAAGCCGTGGCTGGCGCAGCGAGCAACCCTTTAGCGGCGAATTTGTCGTCCCACTTCTCGGAGACTTCTCTCAGCCATGCCTGCTCCCCTCCGATGTCGAGGTAGTGGCAGCCCGCCTTCAATGCGGCCTCGATGACGCGCGGCCCGTTGTAGATGAACGGCCCCACCGTGTTGCATACGACCTTCGCGCCGGTGAACAGCTTTGTCAGGTCGTCAACGGAGCCACCCACTTCGGCAACCTCATAGTTCGCGGTTTCGATACCCGGAACGTGGTTCATGACATCCTGGATCTTGGCGCGATTCCGGCCTGCGGCGATGAATGGGACGTTATATTCGCGCAGAAACTCGGCTACGAGACGTCCGGAGAAACCATTTGCTCCATAAACGACCACGGGTCGCTTGTCCATCGTTTCTTCTCTTTCTTCAGGATCGGTGGCACAGAACTTAAAGCTGGGGGAGGCAGCCCAGTCCGGTGGCCGAGGATGCTGATTTTAGGCTAAAGTATCTTTATTGCCAGTAGGCACCTTTCTGTAACCTGGTATCTGAAAGGGGTATCGAGATGGAAGAGATAAATTGTCCCGTCAAACTCACCGCGGACATCATCGGAGGAAAGTGGAAGCCGCTGATTTTGTTTCTGCTGGAGGGCAAGCTCCGGCGGTTCGGTGAATTACAGCGCTTGATTCCGGGCATGACGAAGAAGATGCTGACACAGCACCTGCGGGAACTCGAAGCAGACGGGATCGTTCATCGCAAGGTTTATGCCGAAGTGCCCCCAAAGGTTGAGTATTCACTTACCCGGCACGGCGAGAGCCTGAAGCCAATCCTGAAGTTGATGTCCGCTTGGGGAAGCAAGCACCGCGCACGGTATGGCGCGAGAGTGGACGTGCGCCAACGCAAAGCCATCGCGAACGACAAACGTGCCTCGGAGCACCCGGAAGCCTCAGTGAAAACCGCAGAGCCCGCGAACAACCACCGCAGTCGCCCGGATTCCGCAGAACGATTGCAATGAACGACCGCCGCAAAGGGCTGCTCTCCGCATACGACGACATCTGGCTAGTGGACGGCGTTCGCACGCCGTTTGCCGACTACAACACGGTGCTCGGGCTCGTCTCGCCGATCGATCTGGGCATCAAGGTGGCGCGCGAGGTCTTCCGGCGTTCCGGGATTTCCCCGAAAGCAATCGACGCGGTAGTAGCCGGAAACATGGCCCAGGCGAGCTTCGACGCGTACGTTCTGCCCAGACACATTGGGATTTACTCCGGTGTACCGATCGAAGTGCCGGCTCACCTGGTACAGCGCGTTTGCGGAACCGGCATAGAAGTGATTCTGCAAGCCGGCGACCTGATCAAACTGGACAAGGCTGATGCCGTGCTCGGCGTGGGAACCGAGTCGATGTCGCGAAATCCCATTGCTGCCTACACCCACCGTGGCGGCTTTCGCATGGGGCAGGTCGAATTCAAGGATTTCCTCTGGGAGGCGCTACTCGATACTTGTCCGAACGTGACCATGGGCGGCACGGCGGAAACGCTGGCCAAGCGATACAACATCTCACGCGAAGAAGTCGATCAGTTTGCTGCCGAGAGTTTTGCTCGCGCCGTGGCAGCGCAACAGAGCGGATTTCTCGCGGGCGAGATTGTGCCGGTGGTGAGCGAAACGTTCGAGTGTTCGGGGTATGAAACGAGAGGAATTCGTTTGTCGCGTGGCGTCGAGACATTCGCAGAGGACAGTCACGTGCGGCCGTCGCCGCTGCACGTGTTGGCGAAGATTCGGCCGGCGTTTGGAGGAGTACAGACGGGCGGCAACAGTTCCGCGGTGGTCGACGGCGCGGCGGCTGCCATAATTGCGTCCGGCACATTTATCCGGGAACACAAACGGCAAGCACTGGCGAGGATTGTCGCCGGTGTTGCCGTGGGTGTGCCGCCGGAAATCATGGGCATTGGCCCGGTGCCTGCAATTCAAAGGCTGCTGGAATTCAGCGGTTTACGACTGGAGCAAATCGACCGCTTCGAGATCAACGAGGCCTTTGGCGCGCAGACTTTGGCATGCGCGCGCGAATTGGGTCTTGATTACTCAAAACTGAATGTCAACGGGGGAGCGATTGCCATTGGCCATCCTCTGGGAGCGACCGGCCTGCGATTGACCATCACTCTGGCGCGGGAATCGAAGCGTTCGGGCGGACGCTACGGAATCGCATCCGCCTGCATCGGTGGTGGACAGGGGATTGCACTGCTCATTGAGAATGCCGCACCGTAAATGGTACATCCCACGATCGCAGCTAAGCGATGGCTAGGCGGGCCAGATTGTCAGGGCGGTTCGGCTCACAATTTGTTGCCGAGCGTTTTCGGTCAGCGGTAGTGCCAAAAAATCGTGCAGGTTCTTCTTGATCTCTGGCACACCCGGTCCCGGCCAGTCGGTGCCGAAGAGAGTCTTGTGTGCGATTTCTTCGAGCCGGGGAAAATATTTCAGTAACGCTTTGGGTGGAATGCCGCTGATGTCCAGGAACACATTCGGGTGTCTCCGGATGAGGAAGAATGCGGTATGCATCCAGAGTGGACGGCCCCCATGCGCCAACAGGATTTTCATCTTGGGGAAATCCACGGCCACATCATCGATGTAGATAGGATCGCCATAGCGATTGCGCGCATCGGGGAAGATTGACGTGCCCGTATGGAACATCACCGGAACGCCGTTGGCTTCCGCTGCCCGATAGATGATCTCCAGTTCCTTCACTCCGTGCAGGTAATCGTTAGGAAACAAAAGCTGGTGCGGGGGATGAATCTTGATCATCCGGATTTTCAGCCGGAGAATTTCGTCGACGTCAGCCAGGATGTTCCCCGTTTGTCGGGGATGCAGCCCGCCGCAGGAAATGAGGCGCGCGGGATTTTCCTTGACGTAGTCGGAGACGTACTGGTTAACACTGGTCGTGAACCCGATGATCTCCGGGCTCACGTAGTTAATCAGGACCGCGCGATCCACACCTTCCGCGTCCAGATGTTTCAGAAAGGCTTTGGGCGACCGGCAAAACTCTTCGATTTTCTCCCAATGTGGACGCTTTTGTCTGATCAGATCCAGCGCTGCGGGCTTGATCATCTCCAGAGGATGAATGTGGATGTGACAGTCGGTAATCACGATATTCTCTAAGTGACTCCACCAGGAAAAACAGGAATACTGTTCATGACTGCGCGCTGGAGAAACGCACGCCCTGTAGAAAGATGTCGCCGATTTGCCGGGCCAGAGTGCTGGCGTCGCCATCAACCCGTGGGTTATACCAGGTGTACAGCCAGTTCATCATGCCGAACAGACCCAGGACTGCGACGCGGGTGTTGAAGTCCAGTCCTTCTTCGCGCTTCAGAATTTCGGTCAGGTCTGTGCAACTGTGGTAATACTTGCGCTTGATCGCGGCGATCTCTCGGCCCAAGTCGCCCTTCAGAACGTCATCTTCGTGAGACAGCACCTTCATCGCCTTGGGATAAGCCAAAAAGTATTCGAGATGATTCAGGATGAAAGTACGCATGCGCGATTCGGCGCCTGAGACCTCCTGCAGTCGCTGCTGCAACCTCTCGATGACCGTGACAAAATAGTGCTTCTGGACCAGGTAGAGCAGCTTTTCTTTGGATTCGAAATAGTAGTAAAGGCCGGCGAGAGACATCCCGCTGGAACGAGACAGATCCCGCATGGAAGCACCCTCATAACCTTTTTCACAAAAAACGGAGGTGGCGTGCTCAATAATTTTGGCCAGTTGGCGGTCGAAGCGCGTCTCCTGATGGCCAGAGGGCACATGCGAAGTGGTGGAGACGGAGGTCATGTGATCGAACGTTCGTTCGTTTAGAATCTTAGCCGAATCCGGCTCCATCCGCAACCGTTCCGCGCTCCCTAACTCGCTGTGTTTAAAGGACCTGTGGATGCGCAACGCTGTCCGGTCGAAGCGGACTTGGGCCGGATGGGACCTACACGCTTCCCGGATTCTCGTAGGATCTTCTTACGAGTTGCCCTTTCATTTCATACCTCGGAAGCGTTCCCGATGCGACGAGCGTCACCGAGGCACTCACGGTCAATGTCGCTTTGATTTTTTTCTCGATCTCGCGTTTCAGCTCAACCAGGTTCGACACCGACGCGGAATGCTCCGCTACAACTTTGAGTGGTGGGGCGACTTTAGGGCCGGGCTCATCGAGGACGATTTGAATTTGTCCGGTGGTCTGCGGGTGGAAGCTGGAGACCACATCTCGTACCGCGGACGGGAAGACGTTCACACCGAGCAGGATGAGCATGTCGTCTGTGCGCCCGATGCAACGTAACTTGAAGCCGGTGCGTCCGCACGAACATGAAGTGTTGAGCACGGTGACCCGATCGCGAGTTCGGAATCGCAGGAGGGGAACGCATTCGCGCTCGAGGCTTGTGTACACAAGTTCGCCGGTGGCCCCTTTTTCCACGGGTAGACTCTCACCGCTCTCGGGGTCGATGATTTCCGCCAATACGTAGTCCGCACCATTGAAGTGCATGCCGGATTGCTCAGGACATTCGCTGAAGATGATCGGTGCCATGTCGGCATTGCCCAATCCTTCGGTGACACGCGCTCCCCAGTCCTGCTGCAGCTTCGCGCGAACCGCAGGGATTCCCGCTCCCGGTTCCGCACCGCAGAAGAGTTTCTTCAATCCCAACTCTGCCGGATCCAGGTTCGCCTCGCGCCGCACCCATTCCGCAAAGTAGGTGGCGTAGGACGGCGTGCAGTGCATTGAATTAGCTTTCAACAATTGGATCGCCATCAGAGCCTTTTCCGAAGCGCCAGTGCCGATGGGAACGAACAGTGCGCCAACTGATTCAATCGCATCTTTCGAAGAAAGGCCTGCGACGAACAAGGTGAGCCCAGCAGCGTGGATCACGATGTCGGACTTTCGGAGGCCCTGGGTGTAGAAGGAACGTGCCGTCAACCGCGTCCAGATGCGAGCGTCGCGGCGCGTGACGCCGACGAAACTGGGTTTGCCCGTGGTGCCGGTCGAACTGTGGACGCGGATGACGTCCCCGAGTTCGCAGGCGATATGTTTACCGAGAGGCGGGTGTGTGGCCTGGCTGTCACGGAGTTCTTCCTTGGTCGTAAAAGGAAAGAGGGTGAGATCGCGAAGCCGGCGATAGTTTCTACGCCCAAGGCCTGCGGCTCGGAATTTGTCCTGGTAGAAAAGCGAACGGGCAAACAGATAGTCGAGTTGCTTGGCGAGCTTTGCGTGCTGGAGTTGGAGAATGTCCTTCAGGTCCGCGGTTTCAATCCTCCTGTCCAGATATTCGGCACTTGGCATCAACCTTGTGGCTCCCTGCCCACAATCATCGCTCAGTCCGTGAGGGCGTAGTATATCGGGCGAGTTATCTGATCGAACGTACTTTATAATTCGCGACCGAGTCTATTAATGTTTTCGACAATCATAAAGCTGTTCCGGCAAATGCTAAGCGAGGACTGAAGACGGATCATGCAAGGCACCATGATGAATTATCCGCTGACGCTCATTCACATTCTGGAGCGTGCGGGTAAGGTATTTCCGCAGGTGGAGGTTCTCTCGCGGCTTCCAGACAGGTCGGTGCGGCGCAGCACCTACGGAGAGGTCTACCGCCGGGCCCGGTCTTTGGCAAACGCCCTGCAGAAAGCCGGCCTTCGGCGGGGTGACCGTGTGGCCACGCTGATGTGGAATCACTACGCACACCTGGAAGCGTACTTCGGCATTCCCGTCGCTGGGGGAGTTCTACACACCTTGAACTTGCGGTTGGCGCCGACGGATCTGGCATACATTGTGAATCATGCGAGTGATCGCTTTCTCATCGTCGACGACATTCTTTTGCCGTTCTATGAAAAGTTCAGGAACTCGGTAAATGTTGAGCGGGTGATTGTAGTTCCACTGAGCGGCAAGCCTGTACCCAGTGGATATGAGAGCTATGAAGATTTTATCCGGGCGGGAGACAAGGACTTTCGCTACCCGGTGCTGGAGGAAAACGAAGGGGCCTCGATGTGTTACACATCCGGCACGACGGGCGTTCCGAAAGGTGTCGTGTATACGCATCGCTCGGTGGTCCTGCACAGCTTTCTCCTGACCACCGTGGATAACTTCGCCTTTGGTCATGCTGATGTGGTCCTGCCGGTCGTTTCTATGTTTCACGTGAATGGCTGGGGTTTTCCTTACGCGGCGGGCATGGTGGGCTGCAAGCAGGTGCTGCCGGGGCCATATCTCGATGCGGAGAGCATTCTCGACCTATGCGAGCACCACGGAGTGACGGTTGCAGGCGGCGTGCCTACGATCTGGTTCAATGTGGTCGACGCTCTGGAGAAGTTTCCCGGCCGCTGGAAGCTGCGGCCCATGCGAATTCTGATCGGCGGCGCGGCGCCGCCGGAGTCTCTCATCCGAAAGCTCGATGAATATGGCATGAAGGTCGAGCAGGGATGGGGACTTACAGAGAGCAGTCCACAAGCGACTACCAGTCTGCTTCGAGCCCACATGCGCGACCTGCCCGATCATGAAAAATATGTGATCAAGGCCAAAGCAGGGTTGCCGGTGCCACTGGTCGACGTGAGGGTTGTGAGCGAATCCGGGGAAGTCCCACACGATGACAAGACGATGGGCGAGATTCAATTGCGGGGACCGTGGGTGGCCGCCAGCTATTACAACCTTCCGGAAGAAAAAAATAAGTGGACTGAAGACGGCTGGTTTCGCACCGGCGACGTAGGAACAATTGACGGGGAGGGATATCTCAAGATCGCGGATCGGACCAAGGACCTGATCAAGTCCGGCGGGGAGTGGATCAGTTCAGTCGATCTGGAGAATGCTCTTGTAGCGCATCCGGACGTCCGCGAAGCAGCTGTCATTGCGGTATCGCATCCGAAGTGGCAGGAGCGGCCGATTGCGATCCTAGTGCTTAGAGAGGGCGTAAGAGTAGCGCCGGACACTCTGCGGGCGTTTCTCGCGGATAAGTTCGCTAAGTGGCAGCTTCCGGACGCCTTTATCTTCGTCGATGAGTTGCCCCACACTTCGACGGGCAAACTTCTGAAGATGGAACTACGGCGCCGCTACCAGGATTGGACGTGGTAGTGCTGCGCCGGCACTACGCAAACTACTTCGCTTGCAGCGACTCGATGTAGTTTGCCAGGTTTGCGACGCGTTGGTGCACCTCGGAGGCATGGCCCTGACTCATTTTCCAGAAGACCGGCCCCCAAACCGGCATCTCCTGAGTGCCGTGAGCTGCTACGCTAGCTTCTCCCCGTAAAACGCTCATCACTTTCATGGAGGGGAACTTCCCGCCGTTCTTCTTCGCCAGTGCCGTGAGGTCAGCCGGCGCCTTGTTGAGAGCTCCCGCGGCAGGTCCGTCGCCCTTGGCATCCTTACCATGACAGGGGGCGCAGTAGTTGGTGAACATCTCTTGACCGGAAGCGGGTGAAGTCATCGGCGCGGGAGCGCGCTTGATCTTCGTGGCCTGGTCCTGTGCCTCTTGTGCAGACAGCGCAATGAAACATGAAGCGACAAAAACGCTAAGGCAGAGTGCGTGACGTATGACCATAAGTCTCTCCTGTCACTGCTAACGTCCGCTGATACACAGCGCCTGCGAACAACTACCAGACTCTACTCGTCCCCGTGACTGATTTCAAATCGAAAGCACGCTCCTATTCCGTACTAGAACGTCAACTTCATAGAAAACTGAAACTGCCGCGGATTGAGCATCGTTCTCGGCAATCCGAAGAGCGAGTTCGGCGAATTTGGAATCGTGACTGGTAAGAGTCCGAGAGCCAGCCAGGCTGGCGGTGCAGCCGCGGCCTGCTGCGTGGCACACGACACTCCACCTTGCTGGATGGCAAGGGTGGTGGCGTCGTTGTAATGTTTTGGAATCAGGGGGGACGCGCCACAGAACGCGGGCGAACCGTAGATACTGTTCACTTCATCGACATTGCCGCGGTTCAACACGTTGAACGCGTCGACCGCCAGGTTAACTCTCACGCGCTCGGAGATTGGAAAACTCCTCGACAGGCGCAGATCCCAGGAATACAGCGGATCGCCGACGTAAGTGTTTCTGCTGATGATGGTGCTGCAATTCGTCACGGAACCGCAGGCGCTGCCTACGGGAGCTCCTCCGACGCGATCCGTGCTCAGGCCCGCCACGTCACCAAAAGTATTTTGGCCGGCGAACAAAGTAAACGGACGCCCGGACTGCAACGTGACGATGCTGCTGAATTCAAAATTTCGCAGAAAACTGTTTTGCGGTGCGTCGACTGTGAAGTTAGTCACAAAGTGATGGCGAGCATCCTGGTTCGAATTGGCCCGCTCGGAAGCATAATCGAACTGGTTCGGTGGAAGGTTGATGAAGGTCGTGAAGTTACCGTTGTCGATAGTGTGCGAGTAAGTATAGTTCGCTGTCAGGTTGAAATACTTGCCAAGCCGCTCGAGTGCCGTCAAAGTGAGGCCATGGTAGACGGCGTTGGCGACGTTGTTGTTGTAGTCAAGCAAGCCGCCGCTCAGGGTCGGCGGAGCACCCACACCTCCCGGGACACCGAATTCCAGGCCGCTAGGATTGATGGGGAGCTTGGGATTGGGAATGGGGGCGGCTGGATTAGCTGCGGGACCAAGCCAGGCGAAGAACGGGCCTAACCCCAATGGCCCAAGAGTCGGCGTTCCGCTGCATGGACTGAGTGAGCCGCTCGGATCAAGTATTCCTTGCGCATAGTAGGGGTTGTTAGGTTTGGCCGTTCCATACGGGCATGGCACATTGAGGTTGTTGCCTCGAACCAGCTTGTGCGCGCCTACGAAAAGATATCCAAGCTGGAGTGTGAGTCCCTTTCCAATTTGGCGGTCAATCTCAAGGCTCGCTTGTTGCGCGTAAGGAAGGCGGCCGTTTTTCTGGATACCGCCGGAACCGACACCGCAAGCACCCGTCGGTGCGCCTGTTACCGGATTAGCCGTACAGGGCCCGGTCAGACTGACGGGAGGGTAGGCATTGGCGCCATCGGCGAGGATGCCGAGGGCTTGCAAAGCAGCGATGCTAATCGTGCCGCCGGGAGCACTCGTGCAGAGAGCAGGGGGCAAGCCCAACGCCACGCATGGAAGTGACGGAGTCCCGGGAAAGCCGGGGGCCGCCGATAGTTGCCAGCCGCCGTTGGCCGCTCCGTTGTGGACCATGGGAACATTCACGCCTGAGCCGAATCCATTCGCGGCGCAACTCGGATCCGCACCCGGTGGATTGCAGAAGTATCCGGGAAGCGTCTTCTGGTTGCCGGTGGTGAAGAAGAAAGTCATGTTATTCCGATCGAAGAACGTTCCGAATCCGGCGCGGATCACAGTCTTCGGATCTGGTGAATAGGCGAACCCAATCCGAGGTTGAAACGCCCGGTAATCGGCGTTGATCACGTTGCTCAGGCCGGTTTCAAAATCCCACCGCAAACCGTAATTGAGGGTGAACTTGGGAGTGATTCTCCACTGATCCTGTGCGAAAAATCCCCAGTACCCGTGGTTCAAGGTATACGCATAGTTGTTGTACATATTCACCGGGAAGGCATTGGGCCAGCCGCTGCCGAATCCACCGCCGGTAGCAGGCGCGGGAACGTAGCCGTTCTGGAATCCAGTTCGCGGCAGAGCAACTCCCCAGTACATGAAGGCCACGCCGTCTGCTTGCGGAGCGAGTGGACAATTCGATGCGCCCGCAACTGTTCCGTAAGTGCCGGTTGTCACCAAACTTACAGCGTTCGCGAAGGCAGACACGCAATCGAGGTTGGGAAATAGAATTCGTTCTGGCGTGAACCCTGGGTAGTTGTTGTAACTCCAGACGTAGTTCCCGTCGAAGCCGAACTTTGCGAGGTGATTGCCCTTGACCCAGGATAGGGAGTCGGATCCTTGTACCCGGCTCTCGTAGATGGCGTCATAGGTTCCGAAGTTATGTCCGAATTCCAGGTCATTCACAACGCTCAAATCGGGCTCGCCGGTAGCGCCGGGAAAATTGTAGTGCCGCCTGGAGTATTGTCCCAAGACGGTATTGACCAGGTTCGACTTCAGCAACGAATTCACCGTGCCAACCAGGGACTGATCGCGGATGAAGAGATTGCGGGCGCCACTCGGTGTGCCGACACCGCCGCCGTCTTCCGTGTTGCCGATCAGTTCTCCAAGGTCACGAGCATCCTCGACGACGTAGCGAATCGCCAAACGGTTGTTGGTGTTGATCTGGTGATCGAGGCGAGCAAAACCGTAATCGTTGTTCACCGTCTTCAAGACCGACTTGAGGTAGCCGAAAGGGGTTCCGGTACATTGTGCCGGAGGAAGATTACAACCCTCAGGCGAGAGACCCAAGTACCCTTTGGCCTGATCGATGGCGTCGATTCTGTTGAAAAGGTCGGAAGGGTAAGTCGGCGACTCACCGCGCCGCTTGCCTTCAAAGTTCAGGAAGAAGAAAGTCCGGTCTTTCCGGATGGGGCCCCCTAGAGTTCCACCAAATTGGTTCTGCCGCAACGTATGTGGCAACGGCGCCGGCTGAAGCAGGGAGCGCGCATCGGTGGCGCTGTTCTGCAGATAGTCGTAAATCGAGCCATGGAGATCGTTCGTGCCGGACTTGGTTACGATGTTCACGATGCCACCGAGCGCTCGCCCGTACTCCGCACCGAAACTGTTGTTCACTACACGAAATTCCTGAACCGCATCCTGCGGAGGAGTGGCCCGCTGCACGCCACTGATGGTATTGACGAAGTCCGCCCCGTCAACGGTGATTTCGTTGCTGAACGAACGCATGCCGCCGAAGGAAATTTGCGTCACTTCGAACTCGGTGAAGGTAGTGCCGAGAGCAGTGCGGCTGGTAGCAACACTAGGTGTGAGCAGAGCGAAATCGGTAAACAGCCGTCCGCTGATGGGCAAGTCCTGAATCTGCTTAGACTCAATCACCTGACTGATTTCAGTTCGCGTGGTTTCCACCGTCGGTGCCTCGGTGGTGACAACGACAACCTCGCCTAGAGCGGCCACTTTCAACGTCACGTTAACCGTGGCGGTCTGGCCGACGGACAGGTTGATCCCACTCTGGGTATATTTTCCGAAGCCCGTGTAAGAGACAGTAAGTTCATACTTGCCAGGGGAAAGGCTGGGAATGACGTAGAAGCCAGCTTCATTAACCGTCGCGGCGTAAGTCTGGTTTGTATTCATTTCCCGCACCGTGACCGCAGCCTTGAACACAGCGCGACCGGCTTCGTCGAGCACAGTCCCGTTAAGTTGAGCGAAGCTGATGGTGGCCTGTGCAAGCGCCTGAGCGGCTAGGAATGTGGTCAGAGCGGCAACCACCAGGACGATGAACCAGCGACGTGCTCTCATAGCGCCTCCCTTGATAGCCCGAGTGAACGTATGTTCTATGGCCAACGCAATCCCCACAGCCAGTAACCTGCATTTCCCGCAATACGAGGTCAGCTAAACGCTCTGAGCTTCGAATGTGGGAGGGTCCAAGACGAAATCATGGTAATCATGCGAGATGAAGAGGGTCGAACTGAGCTGAATTTTGATCCAGGCCACCCCATTGCCCGATCTATCGAACGTCCGTTCACTTTGACGCCTGAGTCGGACTATTTTGCATAAGTCCACTCTGCTGTCAAGCGAATTGCAAATCGACGTAATCCCAAAAGCTAATCGCAAACGCCGGATGACCGCATTTACACGCGTGTTTTCTCAAGCACTCGAGTGCGCAATCGGCACTGTCTTTCCCCACACTTCGCACGCTGTTTCCACGACCAGGCGAAGCTTCGCTTCCTGATCTGCGGGCGTTAACAAATTTCCTTCCATGGTCGACGCAAACCCGCACTGCGGACTTAGAGCCAGCCTCTCGAGCGGGATGAAAGCCGCCGCCGACTCGATCCGTCGCTTCAGTTCCTCCTTGCGCTCCATGGTCGCGGTTTTCGAACTTACCAGCCCGAGAACAACCGTGCGGTCTTCGGGTACTTGCCGCAGCGGTTCGAAACCGCCTGAGCGCTCGTCGTCGTACTCGAGCAGGAATCGCTGGAAGCGAGTTTGGCGAAATACCTTGGTGATAGGTCCGTAGTCGCCGGCGGCATAGAACTTACTTTGATTGTTGCCTCGGCAAAGGTGGAGACCAAAAATAATTCCGGGATGATCGCCGATGACCGCATTGTCCATTTCGATGGAGAGATCCAGCAGTCGATCGGGATCGTTGCCGCGTTGCCGATATCCCTCCCTCAACTGCGGGTCGAGCAAAGCCGTGTACTGTGGCGAGTCGATCTGAATGTACGTGCAGCCCAGGCGGATGAGTTCCTCGACTTCGTCGCGCAGGATGTCCACCAGATCAGCCAAATAGGCTTCTACATTGGGGTAGGCGCCCGCAGATTTCTTGCTGTCGTAGTACGCGGCAGCCTGTTGCGCACTGATCATGGTCGTCTTTGCAGCCGAGTGCGTACGAGCTCGGACGTAGGTAAATTCTTCCGCACAGAGTGGCCGCTTCCTTCGCAAACGCGAAACGACTACCGGCCTGGGAAGAACCAGTTCCTCGCCCTTTTCGTTGCGAAACGGTATGGCCCAGCCGCCAAATTTGTCGAAGCCCTCGACCGCATCAATCAGGTGCCCGTAAAACGCGTAGCGCCGCATTTCGCCGTCCGTGAGAACTTCGATTCCCGCGCGCTCCTGAAGGGCGATGGCTTCGTTGACGGCTCGATCTTCGATTTGCTTGAACTCGGTGTCACTGAGTTTGTGCGATGCGTACTGATCACGACTTTCCTTCAGGTAAGACGGACGCAATAGACTCCCAACCACGTCGCTCCGATACAAGTGCACCTCCCGCAACTCCGACCGGACTCGGAAACGTTACTCAACGTACTATACGTCTACTTGTCAAGCCCGAAGTTTTTTATCGAGGAAGACGCACAAGGTAGATTTGACTGTTACAAGAGCCCGCGCCACATTGCAGCGCCAGGAATCGCAAGTAAGTCAGTGAACGATGCAGCGCAAGCTGAGGCACACTTAGGCAGTAGAAAACTGAGGCGTAACTCGATCTGACTACAGGCGTCTGTGCTTTGTGCGCCGAAACACTCTACGCGTCTGGTTCAGAAAGTCATGGACGGCTGCCGATTTCTCATTCCTGCGCCAGGCCATAAGAACTTCGATCTTCGCTCCCGGCTCTTTCAGGCGAACACCGGCGAGGTCGACTCCCGTGATTGATGTGGATACCATTGCGCCGACGCCGATAAAAATTCCCTGGCCGGAAGCGACCATCACCTTGCCGGTTTCTTCGTGAGTCTCGGCGTGGGTCACGGTGAGATGCGGAGTTAGTCCCTCCCTGCGGTACAAGCCAAGGATTTTGTCATACAGAGCGCTGGACAAGCTCCGTTCGAAGATGATCAGGGGTTCGCCTGCCAGATCTTTCAATCGGACGCTCTTGCGATTCGCCAGCGCGTGCCGCTTGGGGAGCACGACGACGAAATCCTGCTCGAAGAGCACATCCGAATCTAGGCTGGCAGAATCAATTGGCGGACGGAGAAATCCGACATCTGTTTCCCGGCTCAGAAGGGCCTCGATCTGCGGGCCGGAAAAAATGTCTTTGCATTGAACTTCGACTCCGGGAAAGCGCTGCGAATATTCGTCGATAACCTGGCTGACTACTCCTCCCAGGCCGGATGCAATTCCAATCTTCACGATCTTGGCTGGCTTCCTTTGAGCGGCCTTTGTTACCTCAACCGCGTGTGCGGATTGCAAAATCAGCTTCCTGGCTTCTTCGAGGAATACCGCTCCCGCGGCCGTGAGTTTTACTCCATGGGGGTTGCGTTCGAATAGCTGAGCGCCGATCTCATCTTCGAGCTGCCGAATCTGGCGGCTCAGCGGCGGCTGCGCGATATGGAGATGTTGTGCAGCCCGGCTGAAGTTCAGCCGCTCGGCGACCGCGATGAAATAACGCAGGTGGCGAAACTCCACTCGCACATTGTAATACCTCTCAGGTATAGCCGCCTCACCAAACGGGTATTGGACAGCAGCCGGAGTTTGCGGCAGCCTTGCGCCAAGCAGAAGTGTGGGGACGTAGTGTGGGGACGTAAGGAATTCATAAAATTCATAGATTTCTTGGCCGACGAAGGTTCAACATGCCGCTGCAGCGAGAACAGGTTTTAGGAAGCATCCGGGGATATCGACGGCCAGAGGCGGGTACACATCCCAACTACCTTCACCCGCCCTACGTGTCCAGTATCCGGCGAGCCCCTACGAAGCCGCTTGTACTCTTGCCTCACACGCTGTCGGAGGTGACCGGACCGGTATTCGGTCACGAGACGGTTTCCGCACACGAAGACGACTTAACTCGCCAGCACACAGGAGAACCGTTGGGGGAGAGAGTTGTCGTCAGCGGGCGGGTGCTCGACGAAGATGGCCGGCCCGTTCGCGACACGCTGGTCGAAGTCTGGCAGGCAAATGCGGCTGGGCGCTACCGGCACAAGAACGACGGCCACGGGGCGCCGCTCGATCCCAACTTCAGCGGTTGCGGACGAGTGGTGACCGACCACGAGGGCAATTACCGGTTTGTGACCATCAAGCCCGGAGCTTACCCCTGGAAAAATCATTACAACGCATGGCGCCCGGCGCACATTCACTTCTCGCTTTTCGGGCCTGCGTTTCTAACCCGGCTGGTCACCCAGATGTATTTTCCAGGTGATCCGCTGCTGCCCGCGGATCCGATTTTCAACAGCGTCCCGGATGTGCGGGCGCGAAACCTGCTCGTCTCTACGTTTGATTGGGAAAACACAATTCCCGATCATGCGCTCGGCTACCACTTCGACATCGTTCTGCGCGGACGCGACGCGACTCCGATGGAGAAATAACCATGACGCTGCCTGCCACGCCCTCCCAGACCGTTGGACCCTATTTTTCGATCGGGCTCACGAAACTGATTACAACCAACCTGACCGGGCCCGGAGTAGCGGGTCAGAAGATCACGATACGAGGTCGAGTGCTGGATGTGGATGGCCAGCCCATCGACGACGCCGTGATCGAAACCTGGCAGGCGAACTCTCACGGTAAGTATGCTCATGCCGAGGATACGCAAGACAAACCTGTCGAGGCGGGTTTTCACGGGTTTGGCAGAGCGAGTACCGACGATAAAGGGGCCTTCTCACTCACAACGATCAAGCCGGGCCCTGTGCCCAGCCCCCGCGGAACGCAACAAGCTCCGCACATCGTGGCTGCAATCTCCATGCGCGGGCTGCTGAAGCATCTCGTGAGCAGGATTTATTTTCCTGACGAACCGGGCAATGGAGAGGATCTGGTCCTGAACCTTGTGGAGCCGTCGCGCCGCTCAACCCTGATTGCTAAGAATGTGCCCGGGCAGGAGGGAGTGCTGGAGTGGAATGTCGTGTGTGCCGGTGAAAACGAAACCGTTTTCTTCGACTACTAAAGTCTCTTCAGACGAAGGACAGGAGATATAGATCACGAGGTGCAGCGAAGGGTTGGGTAACCCGCCAATGTTCTTGAGGAATTACTGGTACGCGGTGGCATGGGATCACGAGATCAAAAGAGCGCCGTTCGCAAGAGTTGTCTGCGAGGAACCGCTCGTGTTATATCGGCAGACGAACGGCACTTTGTCGGCGTTCGAAGATTGCTGCCCGCACCGGTTGTTGCCGCTCTCGAAGGGGTTTCTTGAGGGTGAGCATCTGGTCTGCAAGTACCATGGCCTGAAGTTCAACAGTGAGGGCGAGTGCGTATGGATGCCGGGCCAGCAGGGCATCCACAAAGACACGAAGCTGCGGGCGTATCCCGTCGTTGAAAAACATCGCTTTGTCTGGGTTTGGATTGGCGACCAGGAACGAGCTGACGAAAGCAAGATTCCCGACCTTCATTGGTGCTCCGACCCAAGCTGGGTCTTCGAGGGCAGCACATACCACACCAAATGCAATTTCCAGTTGTTGGTCGACAACCTGATGGACCTATCGCATGAAACCCATGTTCATCCCTCCAGCATTGGCCAGCATGAAATTCTGGAAGCGCCGATCAAGGCAACGTCAGATGAGACTTCAGTCACAGTAACTCGATGGATGCATAACATCGTTCCTCCTCCATTTTGGGCGGCGAACCTGCAGTCATTTGAAAAGTGCGATCGTTGGCAGATATGCCATTTTTCACTGCCAGCTAACGTGATGATCGATGTGGGTGTCGCTTTGGCTGGAACGGGAGCGCCCGAAGGCAATCGATCCAAGGGTGTGACGGGCATTGTTGTGAATCTGATGACGCCGGAGAGTGAGACCTCAACCTGGTATCACTGGGGCATGGCCCGCAATTTCCAGACCGACGATCGTGGACTGACCTTCCGCATACGCGACGGCCAGGCTGCGGTATTCGCGGAAGATCTGGAAATTCTGCAGGCACAACAGGAGTGCATTCTGCGGCATCCCGACCGGCCACTACTGAATCTCAAGATCGATGCCGGTGGGGTCCATGCCCGCCGGATCATGGAACGCGAACTAGCACAGAACGAACTGACCGACTTCACCCATCGCTAGCTTTTCATTTGTGTTGCGCCGCACTTGCTTCCTGCTTGCTTTGGTTCGCACGAAAAATTACGTACGATCGGATGTCGGCAGCATCTCTGCGAGAAAGCTCGTTCGAAAACGAAACCATACCATTCGATTTCAGCAATCCCCCCAGCACGACGTAAAACCACTGGTCATTTGCGAGGGTGCTCGAGTAGCGCAGGTCTGGCACAACACCGCCGCTGACCGCTACGTCGCCGTGGCACTCCGCGCAATAGCGCTGGAACAACTGTTCGCCGGCCTTCACACTGGCGGCACTCGCCGAGGCTGGCGGAGGACTCAAAACCGGTTCCTCAACTTCGGGAAGGGGAGGGAGGTTTCCTTTGCCCCCGAGTTTGAAAGCCAACACACGGCTGACATTTCTCACTTTTCCTGACCGAAAGGAGACCTCACCAGTTGCCAGGGGAAACACACCGCCCCATCCTGCAACGACAGCAACATACTGCTCGCCGTTTACGGTATAGGTCACCGGCCCGGCCATCACCCCTGTCTGAGCAGCAAACGACCAGACCTTCTCGCCGGTATCAGCCCGATAGGCTTCGAAATTGCCACCTGCTGTACCTTCGAACACCAGATTGCCGGCCGTGGAGAGCACGCCGCCATTCCAGGGTCCCGGCCGCTCGAGGGACCACGTTTTCTTTTGTTGTACAGGATCCCACGCCACGAGACTTCCTTTTACAGTGCTTAGAATCGCCTGCTTGATCTTCGGATCCTGCGGCATTCCGGCGGCAACGACGTCCAAGCCATAGTTGGGGGCAAGTTTCTTGGCGACAAAATGTTCCGGCGCTTTGTACTTGAAACCAGTCTCATTCACCGGAATGTAGACGAGACCGGTCAACGGGCTGAACGACATCGGCTGCCAACTGTGTGCCCCTAGCGGACCTGGGACGACCGGCGCCGGATCGCTGCCGGGGTATCGCGCAATCGGAGTTTCGATGGGACGACCCGTCTTCATGTCAACGCCGGTGGCCCAGTTGACATATGTGTAGGGCTTGGCAGAGATCAACCCGCCGGTGGCGCGATCCAGGACGTAGAAGAAGCCGTTCTTTGGGGCGTGCAGAAGGACCTTCCGAACCTGCCCGTCGATGGAAATATCGGCCAGCGTGATCTGCTGGCTGGCTGTGTAGTCCCACATTTCGCCCGGAGTTTCCTGATAGTGCCAAACGTACTCGCCCGTGTCCGGCTTGAGAGCCACGATCGAGGACAGGAAAAGATTGTCGCCGCCACCGGGACTGCGGATGTTGCGGTTCCAGGGAGAGCCATTGCCCACGCCGATATAGAGCAGATCAAGTTCGGGATCGTAAACGACCGAGTCCCAAACGGTGCCTCCTCCGCCGAACTTCCACCATGCGCCGGTCCAGGTCTTGGCGGCCTTCTCCAGAATCGGACTCTCGAATCCCTTTGAAGGATCGCCCGGCACGGTGTAGAAGCGCCAAACGAGATTACCGTTGTCCGCGTCGTAGGCGGAGACGTATCCACGCACGCCCATCTCGGCGCCACCATTGCCGATAATCACTTTCCCCTTCACCACGCGGGGCGCCGCCGTGATGGTGTAGCGGAAACCACGATCGATCGTGAGTTTTTCCCAGGAGGGCTTCCCGGTCGCTGCATCAAGGGCCACAAGGCGGCCATCCAGCGTGCCCACGAAAACTTTGCCGCCCCATACCGCCACGCCGCGGTTTACCACGTCGCAGCACGCATTGACTCCCCATTCTGGGGGCACCTTGGGATCGTAGGACCACAGGAGCTTACCGTTGGCGGCGTCGACCGCGAACACCTTGCTCCAGGCGCTGGTGAAGTACATCACTCCATCGACGATGATCGGAGTCGATTCCTGGCCGCGGTGGGTATCGAGGTCGTAGAACCAGGCAAGCCCGAGCTGGCCTGCATTCTTGTCCGTGATCTGGCTCAGGGGGCTGAAGCGCTGCTCGCTGTAAGTGCGCCCGTGGGTCATCCAGTTACCAGGTTCGCGATCGGCATTGGCGATACGAGTGGGGTTTACGTCGCCGGCTTTCCTTGTGCGAGACGGTGCGCCCTCCCCGGCACTCGATTTAGGCGAGCTGCAGCCCGTCCACATTAGAAGACCGATGATTAACCCGATGGCACCCTGTGACCCAGACATTTTCTCTCCCTGAGTTTGGAAGCTAGAGGAGCACAGAACTTTGCGACGAAAGTCCTCTTCACGACGGCGTTGGTATATACAGTCTGCCCCGCCGCCGAGCGAGTGAAAGCGGGCGAGAGTCTAACACTGCAAGTTGCTGAAAAGCATGAGGGAACCTGAAGGATACCTGGTACCTCGCGGGATACCCACATAATAATAATGATAGGAGTTCGCGAAGAAACGTGGCCGCCAGGGCTTAGCGTACCCAGGAAACGCCCAAAAATACTCGAATGCAAACTACTCCGCCCGGAGTCTTTCCATCTCCTCATTCGCCAGGTGGAATCCGGTATTAGCTGCGGGAACACCAGCGTAGATCGCCGTTTGCAGAAGCACTTCCTTCAAGTCGGGCAGCTCAAGTTCGCCCATAAGGCCGGTTCGGACATGCAAACGGTATTCTTCCCAGCGTCCGAGGGCGGCGGCGATTGCCAGCACCAGCAAGCGCCGGGTCCTCCGGCTCAGGCCGGGCCGGGTCCAGATTGCTCCCCAGGCATACCTCGTGATCAGTTGCTGGAATTCGCGAGTAAAGTCTGTAGCCGCCGCGGTCGCGCGATCAACGTGATCATTGCCAAGCACAGCCCGTCGTACTTCATATCCGGCTTCGAGCGAATCGGCAGCGACATCTTTCGGCGCAAGGAATTCGAAGAGTGCAGCGGTGAAAGATCGAGGCTGCTCGAGATTCGAAAGATGCGCGGCTTGCAGGTGAACTGCGCGGGCTCCTGGAATTTCGCGGGCGAGCGTCTCCCCGGGGCCCGCCCAGGGTGTGGAAACGTCGCGATCGCCCACAATCACCAACGTTGGGACGCGGATTTCTGGCAAGAGCTTAGTAAAGTCGGCGTCGCGGAGAGCGGCGCAGCACCCCGCGTATCCCGCCGGATCCGTTCCCAGCAGGACCGACCTTAGAGAGCTCGCGTAAGCATCTCCCCGCCCTAACGTTGCCGGTGAAAAAAAACGCTGCATGGCCATGTCGACAATGCCGGCCATCCCCTTTTCGCTCACAGTCTGGATCCGAGTTTCCCAATTCGCTCGGGGTGCGAACTGAGGCGCTGTGTTAGCCAGGACGAGGCCGCTTAGGCGCTGGGATGCATGAACGCCGAGCCATTGTCCAATCGCGCCACCAAGAGAGAGACCGCAAAAGGCAAACTTGGGAATGCCAAGCGCATCACCCAGGCCCAGAACGTCTCTAGCCAGCAACTCGATCGAGTACTCCCCCATCGGGACATCGGAAGCACCGTGACCACGCGTGTCGTAGCGAAGAACCTGAAAATACGGCGCGAGATCCTCCACCTGCGGCGCCCACATGCCATGGTCTGCGCCAATCGAATGGGACAAAATGATCACGGGCTTGCCGGCGGTTCCTTCGAGGCGATAGAACAAACGTGTGCCATCCACGGTCACGAAGGGCATAAGGTGTCAGTCCTTTTCGTCATCACTGTGCGGGTGAGACTTCGGCGAGAGCAAACGGTTGCGGAACCTATCTGCCACGCCAAGATACTCCTCTGGAAGTTCGATGTGGCTCAGCGTTTCACCGTCGATCTTATCTTTGACCTCCGGCATCTCCGCGAGAACCTCGGCGAGTCGTCGCCCATGGGAAGCGCTCTGACGTGTGGCTTCCTCCAACAACTTGTGAGCGACATCTCGACCGAGCTTTGCCGCAAGAAGCATCATGGCACGTTCGGCGAAGATGACACCGCGCGTAGCCTCGATGTTGGCGCGCATGCGAGCGGTGTCCACCGTGAGTCCCTCTGCTACTTCGGCCATCGACGAAATTGCGAGGCCGGTCGCTTGAATAATCCCCGCAACGGTCGGCCACTCAGATTGCCAGCCTCCGGCTCCGCGCTCATGCTCCTGAACTATTCCGGCAAGAAAGGTTGCCACCAGGCCGGGAACGCGATTTGCAGCGGCCAGAGCCAGCGAACAGCCGATAGGGTTACGTTTGTGCGGCATTGTCGAAGAACCGCCGCGCCCCTTCCCGCCAGGTTCGCTGGCTTCGGCCACTTCGCCCTGCATCAGGAGGCTGATGTCACGTGCCATCTTGCCCAGAGATCCTGTGAGCACTCCGCAGGCGCAAACCAAAGCACCGAGACGGTCGCGATGCGTGTGCCACGACGCGTCGGGATACTTGAGGCCCAGTTCTTGCGCGAGCGCGCGTCCCACATCGATTCCGTGTTCGCCCAATGATGCAAGGGTACCGCTGGCGCCGCCGAATTGGAGAATTAGAGCGTCCGGGAACGAAGCGTCGAGACGTGCCCGGCAACGGCGAATCGCCGCGAGCCAACCTGCGGCTTTCAGGCCGAACGTCACGGGAGGCGCGGCCTGCATCAGCGTTCGGCCGACCATCACGGTGTTGCCGTGCATCTCAGCGAGCCGGTCCAGCGCTTGCTCCAGTCGCGCCAAATCTGAATCGAGCACAGGTCGCGCGCGCTTCAGGAGGAGGATCAGTGCGGTGTCGGCGACATCCTGGCTGGTAGCACCCCAATGCACAAAACCGGCTGCGGCTGGATTGGTGGCACGCACCCGTTCAGTGAGAGCTTTCGCCAGCGGGATGCCGGGTGTTCCCGCGCGCAGAGTGTCGTGCGCCAAGGAGCCTGTGTCGAAGTTGTCAGCATGAGCGTTCGCAGCGATCGTTTCCGCCGTAGCCTGCGGCACGATGCCCACGCGAGCCTCGGCACGCGCGAGCGCAGCCTCGAAGTCGAGCATGGCCTGCAGCACGGACTTGTCCGAAAACAATTCTGCCAGCGCATCCGTGGTCGCAAGACTGTCAATCAATCTGACCGGCATCGAGGGAATTCTCCGACTCCAGCAACAAGTGCAGAGATTAACATTCCAGCGATGAATTTGGGAGAATTCCGAGCGCGCACCACCAACTGGTGTACATTCCCGGTTTACGGAGAAGTGTGTGGACGACCGCGATCGCGAATGTCGCAGTCGCATGAACTGCGGCGACTCGCGATCAGATAACTGCTTATGGCGGTCCTCCGCGCAAATCGCGGCGCAGGTGTGGATCGTTGAGTTTAGCGAAAAATCAGACCCAGAGTTTCTTGTTCAGCGGGATGCCGTGCTCCTTGCAATAGCTCACGTAGTGGTCGATGAACCAGAAGACGTCGAGCGTCTCGAGTAAGTTGTCGTGATCGTCGAAGAATTCGATTGAGCCGTTGATCCAGAAGATTGTCTTCATCCCATTGGGATCGTCGGATGTCAATGTGTGGATTGCGCCAGGGCTCTCCTGCACATAGCTTCCGGCTCGGGCCACCCAGTCGTACTCCAGATAGCGCCAGCTGCCTTCGAGCGTGCATGCAAAGATGCGCCCGCGATGCTTGTGGCGGCCCAGCATACCTCCCTTTTTGACCCACAGGATGTTCGCATACATATTGTTCCTGACATCGAACGCCAGATGGCGGATGAATACGTTTTCCTTGAAAGGCACGTATGGAGACTCATCCTCACCCGCGCCGATGTGCAGATCGGGGAATCCATACTCGCGGATTATGTTGTCGATATTCCCTCTCGCCTCGAGAGTACTCTTTGCTTCGATGACCGCCATGTGCCCTCCGAATCGTTCTCAGCAAACCCGCTGAACGTGGAAAAACGACGCTTCGGACGGGGACAGTATCACAACCTTCTCCGGCTTGACCAGAGGCTTTCTTCGTCGAGAGAAAGGGTTCACGGAATTAGGAAGGAAAAACTGGAGGCGCGGGTCGGAATCGAACCGACGTATAAAGGTTTTGCAGTTGTCTGCGCTGACGGCAGGCTGCGCGATGTCAACTACTTACGCGCTTCCTCGCGCACGAAAAATCACCTGATGTTACCTGATTCGGCAGTCTTCGGGACACGCTCGGGGCACCATTCCCCAGCGCCTGTTTGCTGCCTCTTCTCAGGCGGGTTCACCATCGTTTATCCTCACTCAATGGACCCGGTGTTTAAAGGTGCGATTCCGGTTTTGCCTGCAGCCGACACGGCTGAATCGTTAAATTGGTGGATAGGGACTTGCGGCTTCAAAGAAACGTTCCGAGACAGCACTCCGCCAAATTATGTCGGTATCAGCCGCGACGATGCCCACCTCCACATAGCTGGCATGACCGACAAGGCCCTTGCACGGAAGGTCGGGGATCAGACGATGGTGCGACTCGCCGTAAAGGGAGTCGAGGCCATGTACGACGAATACCAGAAGCGTGGTGGCAACGTGCACCCCAACGGGCAACTGCAGACTAAGCCTTGGGGGACCAAAGAATTCGGCGCGATTGATCCCAATGGCGTTTGCGTGACGTTCCAGGAATGAATCGGTCCGCACTCCCAGTTTAGAATGCCCACCCATGTGTGGCCGCTACCGACTCTCGCGTCGCAAGGAAATCCTGGCAGAGCATTTCGATACGAACTTTGATGATCTGGATTGGGAGCCGCGATACAACATCGCGCCTACGCAATCCGTGCCTGTTATACGGCACGACGAGCAAGGGACGACTTTGAGGGCTTCCCTGATGCGCTGGGGTTTGATCCCATCCTGGGCAGCAGACCCGAGCATCGCCGCTGGAACGATCAATGCCCGATCTGAGACTGCCGCGAGCAAGCCATCATTCCGAGAACCTCTCCAGACGAGGCGCTGCCTTATTCCTGCGGACGGGTTCTACGAATGGCGGCATCGGGCAAAGGAGAAGCAGCCATTCTGCTTCGAGGTTGGCGAGGGCAATCCTTTCGCGTTAGCAGGGCTGTGGGATCGCTGGCGAGGCCCGGATGAGAAGATCGTTGAAACGTGCACGATCCTGACTACGACTCCTAACGAGCTGCTGTCAGACGTGCACGACCGGATGCCTGTCATCCTCGATACCGACACCTATGATCGCTGGCTCGACCCAGGAATGCACGATGCGGAGCGTGCGGTGGGCCTGCTCGGGCGGTTCGACGCGAATCTGATGCGGAGATACCCGGTGAGCACCCGAGTCAACCTGGTGGCAAATGACGATCCCGAGTGCTGCGCCCCGGTCGATTTGCCAGCAGCTCCCACCACGCTCTTCGACTGATCGCGATAACGCGAATCCAGCGTTGGGTGGTCGGTCTTCTGTCGCCAGCGGAAGCACTGACAAAAGGACTTGTTCCCGGCCATGGGGGAACACAGATTCTGGCTTTGGGCGTGTTCTCTGTCGTGTTCTATGCCATGGTGAGTTGGGTGGTTCTCACTCTACCTGCGTCGTGGCAGCGCAGAGCCTGATACTTGGCGTAACATCCCGATTACGCTCATTGGGCGGTTCTGACTATCACCTGACTACGACAGTTGGATCCCTCGACAGCTATCGTTCAGATGAGGGTCCGTGTCGCGCCGCGTTGCGTGCCAGGCGAATCTGGTTTCCGTACCGGCGATTCTCAGGTTGACTCATTACGGTTTTCACCAAGTCGGCAAGTTGATCAGCAGTGAACTTGTTGCCCTCGATATTCGCGACAAGTTTCCTCTGTCGATCAATGATGGCAGTGTGCAAGGAGTGGTCCATCAGGCCTTCATCGGGGAAGAAGTCCATTCCGAACATTTTGGTCACACGCTGAACATCTGAAACGGGCCCAGTCAAAAAGTGCCATGAAGCCGGGTCAGCTTTCCAATTGCTGGCATAGTGACCCAGCACGTCTGGCTGGTCGCGCTGCGGATCAAACGTCACAGTCAGCAGCACCAAGTCCTGTCCCGGTTGCGCCTTAAACCGGCGCTGAAGCACGCCGAAGTTATTTGAAATCCGATAACAGAAGTTGGGCAGCGCACAACTTGTATAGATGAAATTGAGGGCCACTACTTTGCCCCGATACTGCGACAGGCTAACGCGCCGACGCTGTTGATCGATTAAAGTAAAGTCCGGCACCGTCTCCCCGATCGCCAGCGGCTTTGAAGACATCGCAGGGTTGCTCAGGAGGTTCAGCAACTTCAAGCGCCTGGCCGTCAGCGGGTCCTGTTCGACACTCTCATAGGGACGAATGCGGACGTTTTTGGCATAAGAGGAGTTACTGCCTACAATAAAATTGAAGTCGACGATTGCGCCAGGCGCGAGTCCATCCAGTTCTTTCGACTCGCGCACATCGAAGGGCATCGCCATGGCATCCATGAAGCCGGGAATACTCTGGCAGGAAACAACGAAGGTCTTGTGAAGACGGTCCACCTTCAGGACCATGCCGTTGGCAGAATACTGGTGTGCCGACCAAGCTGATATGGAGAGGATGAGAACGATCATCGGACTGAAATGCTTCATGTCTTCACTCTTGCTCGCTGCTTAATTAGCCTTTGCCGGCGGCGTTCCAGGCTCTTGAGCGACCACCGACGAGTCCCGCTTCGCGCCGCCCAGTCGATATGGCTTCCGCTCAAGTTTGGCGTAATCGCCCGCGAACTCTTTGACGGCTAGAAACTGATTCTTCGCCACGTTGGAAAAGTGTTGCCGGTTATTGCTGGTCGGCCACCAGATTTCCATGTCGACGATGCGGGCATCCTTGCCCAGCCCGATGTGTTGCTCGAGGGGTGACGCTCCGAACGATCCTCCACTCCCGACTGTCCGGTAAATGGATCGCGTACCCTGGCCTTTGTTTTCGACCGTGACTTTGACCCTCGCCCCAATGGCCGAACGGTTTGTCTTAACGCCTATGAGTTTCAAGCTGATCCAGTCATTGCCATTGCCTGGATTCTCAAACACGCGCAGCGCATGGCTATCCCCAGGTACGGCACCACCGATCTCAGCCACTATGTCTTGGTAGCCGCGGTTGCCCAGATCCGCAAACGCAACGGCATGTCCTTTGTGCCAGTCTCCTGTTCCCGATGAGTTAGTGACATCTACGAATGACTCACCACCCTTGTTACGAAGAAGGACATTCGGTACAAGTGATCCATAGGATGGATTTCCGGTTCCGAGGTAAATATCGAGGAAGCCGTCATTATCGATGTCGCCGAAGTTGGCGCCCATGGGCATGAAGACCTTGTCGAGGCCGACCTCTAACGTCACATCGCGAAACGTGCCGTCCCCCAGGTTTTTGTAGAGCCTGAGAGGAGTGGCATTATGTGGAAGTCCCAGATAGGTTCGCGCAGTCTCGTCGACGGAGACGTAGTAGCTGGTTACGAATAAATCCGGCCAGCCATCGTTGTCGTAATCGAAGAACCAGGTCGCGAAACCGTGAGCAGGGGCGGCGACGCCAGCCCTCTCCGCCACTTCAGTAAACGTATTGTCGTGGTTATTATGGAAGAGAAAGTTATTCCCATTCAGATTGGAGACAAAGAGATCGGGCCATCCGTCATTGTCGTAATCGACTGCTGCAACGCCCTTGCTGAACGCAATCCGGTCGACATGCGCCGAGGTAGAAATATCCTCAAACGTACCGTCACCCTTGTTCAGAAATAACTGAGCCGGTTGACCTTCATTGCCAACAAACAGATCGAGAAGTCCATCATTGTTGATATCAACCCAGACTGCGGCTTGTGTGCTGGTAGGCAAACCTAAACCGCTCGCAGCCGTTACATCGGTAAACGTACCGTTGCAGTTATTGCGGAGCAGCGACTTGCGCTGCGGAACCTCCCAAGCGCCACGCAGAACGAGAATGTCGAGGCAGCCGTCATTGTTATAGTCGGCTTGGAGAATGTTCAGCCCACCGAATTGGTCTGCAAGCCCGGCCTCAATCGCTTTGTCCGTAAATGTCCCGTCTCCGTTGTTGTGAAAGAAATGCATTGGCGCACAGGAGTCGAAACCCGAGGTCACGACATCAAAGTGCCCTTTGTTGCTGGAAGTGACAATATCCAGACGCCCGTTGCTTTCGAAGTCGTCGACAATAATTCCGCCGGCAGTAGAGATGGAGTTCAGGCCAGCTTGGGTAGCCACGTCAATGAATCGACCCACGTTCTCGGTTGAGCTGAACACAGAAGGCGGAATCAGGTATTGAGCCGGGACTTTGCTGGGATACTCCCCCAAGGTCATATAAGCAAGATTGAGAAGCCAGCGGACTTCGAGTTCTTCAGGTTTCTCCTCTAAATATTTCAGAAAGTAGTCGACTGCCCTCTCTGAATCAGCCTTCTTCACGTACGCATTCGCCGGAAGCATGGGAAGAAGGCAGCGCTCACCTGGCGCGCGATAGACATCATTCTCCATTTCGGATTCATGAAGGTAAGCAATTCCCAGTGCTTCATTCATGGAAGGCAGCGCTGTAGGGATCTCGGACTGGGCAATTTGATGAGCGGCGGAGTATTGCGCGATGGCATGCTCCATGTCGCCCCAGAAGGCGTATATCTCGCCCAAGGCATAGTGGGCATTGAGAATGTCAATGGGTAGCTCCAGGTCCCGGGCTCTGGCGTTTGCCGGCGCGAGGAAATCCTCCAGGGCTTTCTTCTCGGCTGCGATGGATTGCTTGCGGATTTCGCAGATCTGCTTTGGGCTCTCGTTCCAACCCTCCGGCTTTGGGAACCTCTGAATGCCCAGTTCTGCCTCGCCCAGTCCTCCAACATTGAAGGTGTATTTGACACTGCCAGTGGAAGTTGTTGCCGGAGTTCCGCCCTGGCCGGGGCTATTGCTCTTTTCTGAGGTTTGGTCGGCTTCAACTTTCAAAATGGCAAAACCCAAAGGGGTTCTTGCTATCGAACTGCTCTGACCGGGAGCCAACCCGGCCAATGCATCTCTCAGCTCAGGACGAAGCGCAGAAATCGCGATCTTGCCGAGGTATCCGCCATCGCTGGCTGTCGAATCAATCGAATTCCTTCGCGCCAGAGTTGCAAAATCCTTCCCTTTACTCAGGTCGTCGCGAATTTGCTGTGCTTGCTCTGGTGAACTCACCACAATGATTCGTAACGTCAGTGATTCAGGAGTGCTGTTTACACTAGGTTGTGGAGCTTGCGAAAACAGCGGCGGGCACAAAGCAGCTATTGCCAGGCACTGAGCAATCTGACGAGCTTTTGATGACAAGAGAGAACCCAAGTAGTTTGACCGATCCGGTTAGAGATCGGATCAGGAATGACTGGCATTCTCATGCCGCCCAGGCCCCTCGCACCATATTGCGAACTCACTAGCGAAAAGACACTACTCCGACCGGACATTCGACTCGCGGTTGACCAACAATCGTTCTCCGTTCAGGGAATCTGCACCAATCCATATCGGATGGCATACGTTACCAGTTCGGCAGTGTTGTGGCAGCCCAGGGTTCGGCTGATTCGAGTGCGATGAACTGAGACCGTATTAACACTGATGCCGAGTTGATCGGCGATGTCTTTGCTTGATTTGCCATGGACGATCAGTCGAAGAACCTCAAGCTCACGGGTCGTTAGTCCATTTGCACGTTTCTTATCTGATTCTGCCCCGAGAAGCTGAGCTAGCCCTCGATCGAACACAAGTTCACCGGCCAGGGCTCGCTTAATCGCGGAAATAAGGTCGAGATCCGACGCCTTCTTGAGAATATATCCGCGTGCGCCAGCTTCGATTGCGCGGCGCACGAGCGCCTCTTCGGAGTGCATGCTCAACATGAGGACCAACGTCTCAGGGTGGGACCTGGCAATCTCTCTTGCTGCCGGCACGCCATCGCCTCCCGGCATGGAACAATCCATGAGGACGATTCTGGGATTCAATTCGCCAACCATCTGGACAGCACGAATTCCGTTGTCTGCCTCGCCCACTACACGGATGCACGACTCGTCTTCGAGAACGCGTCGAAAGCCTCGCCTCACCAACGAGTGATCGTCGACCAGCAGAACTGTGATCCTTTGAGCCATGTGCTTAACCGGGCATTTGTGCAGATGGGTTAAGCACACTTATTGAAGCGCGAGCTGACCTCTCGCCGATGGCAATCGTATTAGCCGTAGATTCGCAGCGAGTGATCCAGACCAACGAAGACATACCAATGGCAGACCACAGTAACTCTAGAGACAAAGGGAACCCCTGCTCACGCGACCTTCCCGGTCATATGAGAGAAGAAGATGTGCAGAAACTCTAGGAGAGGAGCAAGAATGGAAGCTATAGCGAAAAGGTACTAGTGAGAATGCACTATTTCTGCCCCGGATTGGGCCGCGATCGGTAGCCGCCATGAGGACTTCGCTCAGGAAAGATCTGTTGAATCGGAATAGGTCGGAAGTAAGAAGTTTGTTGCAGCTACCAGACCCAGCGCGGCTGCGAGGACTATCAGCAACGACGTATAAGATCCTGTCAGATCAAAAGCCCGTCCCAGTATCACCGGCCCGATCGCCCCCGCAGCGGCATAGAACGTCCAAGTGAGTCCGTAGAGCGTGGAAAAAGAACGCAATCCAAAATAGCGTGTAAGCAAGTATGGTGTGATAGCGGCCTCGCCGCCAGCTCCAATGCCAATCAAGGCGGAAGCAAGGCAACCCGCAACAAAACTGCTTGCATGAGCCAGAAGAAAAATGCCGAGGGCGGTTATCAGGTTGACGGCAAACGCGACACGTGGCCCGAAAAAGCGGTCCAACAGCCAGCCCACGGCGATTCTGCCGAGCAGACTCGATCCACCGAGTATGGACGCGCACAGGGCCGCGTCTCCGGCTGTGATTCCCCGGTCCGTCAACAAGGCTGAGAGGTGCGTGATCGCCCCATTCATGCTTATGGAACTGACGAACAGAATCGCGGTGATAATCCAGAAAGCAAAAGAACACAGGCCTTGCTGCCAGGTTTTTCCGGAATGGACGACCGTAGCAATCTCATGTCGATCGTTTGTTCCCCGGTCGCGGATGTATCGCCAACTGAGCGGCAAACCGAGGAAGAAGGCAAGAATGCCAAGTGAAGCGTATGCTGCACGCCAGCCTGACCTGCCAATGATGAATTGGGCGACGGGAGGCAAAAGCATCGCGCCCAAACCTGCTCCCACCATGACGAAAGCCAGTGCGGTCCCCAGGCGTCGCTGAAACCAGGTGGAAATCGATCGTGAATACGCGAGATGAGCCGCACCATTTCCCACGACGCCGAGCATGAAACAGGTCAGGTAGAACTGCCACACCCCGG
>Ga0209698_10000604_pt1 | contig 41264 bp, 43 predicted proteins | sample LitLauG_LLR_2012_FD_187203 | JGI IMG/M metagenome (GOLD analysis project Ga0209698, IMG submission 187203) | Freshwater sediment microbial communities from Pennsylvania, USA - Little Laurel Run_MetaG_LLR_2012 (SPAdes) (version 2) | ecosystem: Environmental > Aquatic > Freshwater > Creek >... | reverse complement strand
GGAGCGTAACGGGCCGTGGGGGCCACCGGGCGCGCGTTGGCCGGGCCCGGGCGGGTGGGGGACCATAGGTGCGTGTCCGGCCCCTACCCCGTCGTGGTCAGCGCCGACCAGCGCCCGGCCAAGCCGCGGGTCTCCCGGTCGGTCGTGGACATGCTCCGATCCCTCGCGGTGGTTGCGGTCGTCGTCGCCGTGACGATCGCGATCACCCTGCGGACCGGGGGGGCGTCGGTGCGCGTGGTGGACTACCGCTCGCTGGCGGCCCAGACCGCGCCGTTCGCGCCGTTCCCGCTCCTGCTGCCCACGCCGCAGCCGGCGGGCTGGGTGGCCACCAGCGACTACTACGACCCGCCCCAGGTCACCGGCTCGGCGGGGGTGTCGGACTGGCAGGTCGGCTTCGTCACCTCCGACCACCACTTTGCCGGCTTCGACCAGACCCAGGCCAGCGCCGCCGCTGCGCTGGCGGTGCTGTTCACCGACCCCCAGCCGTCGGGCAGCCAGGCGGTGAACGGTCGGACGTGGCGGCGGGCCAGCGACCTTGCCACCGGCGCCCGCGCCCTGGTCGGACGGGTGGGGGCGACCACCGTGGTGGTGCACGGCACCGCGAGCTGGGACCAGCTGGGGGTGCTCGCCGCCTCGCTGGGCGGCTAGTCGGCCTCGCCCGCCGCTGCCGCCTCCGGGGTACCCGCGGTGGCGGCCTCGAGCCGGGTGCGGGCGCCGTCGAGGTAGCTCTGGCACAGCGCCGCGAGCTCCTCGCCGCGCTCCCACAGGGCCAGGGACTCCTCCAGGCTGACCCCGCCGCTCTCCAACCGTGCGACGACACCGACCAGCTCGTCGCGGGCCTGCTCGAAGCCGGGAGTCGTCATGACGCCACCCTAGGAGGCGGCACCGCTCGGGAGGGACCCACGGGGCCGCTCAGGCGGTTCGCGTGGCGGCGATCTGCCCGTCGGCCAGCCGCACCCGCATCGCGGCACCGACCTCCAGGTCGTCCGGCCCGCGGACCACCGCGCCGGTCTCGTCCTGGACCACCGCGTAGCCGCGCGCGAGCGTGGCCGCGGGGGACAGCGCGGCCACCTGGGCCCGCAGCCCCGTCAGCTCGTCGCTGGCCCGGTCCAGCCGGTGCGCGGTCGCCCGACGGGCCCGGCCCAGCGCGCCGCTGACCTCGAGCTCGCGGCGGACCAGTAGCGCCCCCACCGGGTCGGCGAGTACCGGCCGCTCCAGCAGCCGGGCCAGTCCGTGCAGCTCGCGGTCCACGCGCGCCTGCAGCGCGCGGCGCCCGCGCGAGCGCAGGCCGGCCACCAGGGCGACCTGCTCGGCCACGTCCGGCACCACGCGCCGTCCGGCGTCGGTCGGGGTGGACGCGCGTACGTCGGCGACGAGGTCCAGCAGCGGGCTGTCCTGCTCGTGCCCGATCGCTGAGACGACCGGGGTACCCGCGGCCGCCACCGCCCGCAGCAGGGACTCCTCGGAGAACGGCAGCAGGTCCTCCACCGAGCCGCCGCCCCGGGCAATCACGATGACATCGACGTCGGTGTCGGCGTCTAGACGCCGCACGGCGTCCGCCACGTCACCGGCCGCCCGCGGTCCCTGGACGGCGACCTCGACGGTGACGAAGCGCACCGCCGGCCATCGGCGCCGGGCGTTCTCCAGCACGTCGCGCTCCGCCGCGGACCCCCTCCCGCAGACGAGGCCCACGGCGCGGGGGAGGAAGGGCAGGGGTCGCTTGCGGGACAGCTCGAACAGTCCCTCCGCGGCGAGCACGGCCTTCAGCCGCTCCAGGCGGGCCAGCAGTTCGCCCAGGCCGACTGGCCGGATCTCCACGGCGGCCAGGGACAGCGTGCCCCGGCCGAGGTAGAAGTCTGGCCTGGCGTGCACCACGACCCGGGCGCCCTCGGCCAGCGGAGGCACGACCGCGCCGACCACGGCCCGGGGGGCCGTCACGGTCAGCGAGACGTCGGCCACCGGGTCGCGCAGGACGAGGAACACCATCCCCGCGCCCGGTCGGACTGTGAGCTGGGCCACCTGGCCCTCCACCCACACCAGACCGAGCTTGGCGACCCAGCCGGCGATGTGACGAGCGACGGTGCGCACCGGCATCGGCTGCTCGGGGCTGGTCACAGCGGGCACCTGCGCAGACTAGGTGCCTACGATGGTGCAGTGACGGACGCCGTAGCTGCCAACCCCGCCCCCCGCCGCGTGCTCGTGGCCGCGCCGCGGGGCTACTGCGCGGGCGTCGAGCGCGCCGTCGTCACCGTCGAGCGCGCGCTGGACCTGTACGGGGCGCCCGTCTACGTGCGCAAGCAGATCGTGCACAACAGGCACGTCGTGGCCACGTTGGAGGCCAGGGGCGCGGTCTTCGTGGAGGAGACCGAGGAGGTGCCCCGGGGCGCCATCGTGGTCTTCTCCGCGCACGGTGTCGCGCCCGACGTGCACGCCGAGGCGGCGCAGCGTGGTCTGCGGACCATCGACGCGACCTGCCCGCTGGTCACCAAGGTGCACCACGAGGCGCGCCGTTTCGCCGCCGAGGGGCTGCCCATCGTGCTCATCGGGCACGAGGGGCACGAGGAGGTGGTCGGCACCACGGGACAAGCCCCCGAGCGGATCACGGTGGTGGACGGCGCGGCCGACGTCGCCGAGCTGGACCTGCCCACCGACGCACCACTGGCATGGCTGTCCCAGACCACCCTGTCGGTGGACGAGACGCGGGCCACCGTGGACGCGCTGCGGGAGCGCTTTCCGGCGTTGGTCGACCCACCCAGTGACGACATCTGCTACGCCACCCAGAACCGCCAGGAGGCGGTGACGGAGATCGCCGCGCAGTCCGACCTCGTCATCGTGGTGGGGTCACGCAACTCCTCCAACTCGGTGCGGCTGGTCGAGGTGGCACTGGCGGGGGGTGCCGGTGCCGCGCACCTGGTGGACGACGCCGCCGGGGTGGACGAGGCGTGGCTGGCCGGCGTAGGCACCGTCGGGGTCACCTCCGGCGCGTCGGTCCCCGAGCACCTGGTGCAGGACCTGATCGCGTGGCTCGCCGAGCGTGGCTACGGCGACGTCGCCGAGGTCGAGACCGTCAGCGAGAGCCTGCAGTTCGCCCTGCCCCCCGAGCTGCGACGCGACCTGAAGGCTGCGGCGGCGCACACCGAGGTCGGTTAGGCGCCCGCTGCGTCACGACCGGACTGGGGTGCGCTGTCCAGCCCGAAGCGAGGGTCGAGCAAGTCCGTGCCGATGCCGGTGCCTGCCCCGGTCTCGTCGCGCTCCCCGGCCTCGTCCAGCACCGGAAGGGCGACCACCGCACGGGCGGCAGACGCCGAGTCCAGCAGCGCCGGGTGGCTCAGTGCGCGCGGGGTGTCCTCCACCGGCACAGGCGCATCGAGTTCCCCGTCGGTGACCTTCAGCTCCGCGATCTTCCGTGCGGTGACGAGCACCCGGGTCTCCAGCGAGCCGACAGCGGCGTTGTAGTTGCCCACGACGCGCTCGATGGAGCGCCCCAGCTTGTCGACGTGGCTGCCCAGCGTGGCCAGGCGCTCGTACAGCTCCCGCCCCAGCTCGAACACCTGGCGGGCGTTGTCGGTCAGGGCCTGCTGCTGCCAGCTGTAGGCAACGGTGCGCAGCATCGCCATCAGCGTGGTGGGGGTGGCGATCATCACCTTGCGCCCCATGGCGTGCTCCAGCAGCGCCGGGTCGCGCTCCAGCGCCGGCGCGAGGAACGCCTCACCTGGCACGAAGAGCACGACGAACTCGGGGGTGTTGGGCAGCAGGGACCAGTACGACTTCGCCGCCAGCTGGTCCACGTGCGTGCGCAGGTGCCGGGCGTGCGCCTCCATCCGCTCGGTCGCGACGTCGGGGTCGGCCGATTCCGCGGCCTGCAGGTAGGCCGCCAGGGACACCTTTGCGTCAACGATGATCGACTTGCCGCCCGCCAGGCGCACGACCATGTCTGGGCGGGACACCCCGTCGGCGGTGGTCACCGAGGCCTGCTCCACGAAGTCGCAGTGCTCCACCATGCCGGCCATCTCCACGACGCGGCGCAGCTGCATCTCCCCCCAGCGCCCGCGCGCCTGGGGTGCCCGCAGCGCAGCGACCAGGGCGGTGGTCTCTGTCTTCAGCCCCTCGGAGGACTCCCGCACCATGCGCACCTGCTCGGTGAGCGAGGTGTAGGCGGTCAGCCGCCGGGTCTCCAGCTCGCGCATCTGCTCCGCGACCTTGTCCAAGGTGACCTGCAGGGGGGCGACGAGGGTCTCCACGGCCACCCGGCGCTGCTCGAGGTCCCCAGCGGCGAGCTGCTGGGCCTCGGCGAGCCGGCGGTCGGCGATCTGGAGGAAGTTGCGGGTGTTGGCCTCCAGCGCTTCCATCGACAGGGCCCGGAACTGTGTGACCAGCCGTTCCTGGTCCCCCGCGACCCCAACCGCCCGCTCGCGCTCGGCGGCCAGCTCCGCCCGGGTGCCCGCCAGCTCCTGCTCCGCGGTGCGCAGCTGGGCCAGCAGCCCGTCCGCGCGCTGGGAGGCGGTGGCAACATCGCTTTGTGCCCCGTCGGCGCGGGCCAGCGCCGCAGCGGTGCGTGCTCGGGTGGCGAGCAGTCCCAGTGCTAGCCCGAGCAGGAGGGCGATCACGGAGGCGAGTGCGGCGACCAGCGTCATGGCGCCAGTGTGCCGGGCCCCGCCGACGGTTCGGAGAGGGCGCGCCCGGGCCCGTAGACTCCCGCCGCGTGGCACTCACCATCGGCATCGTCGGCCTACCCAACGTCGGCAAGTCGACACTGTTCAACGCCCTGACGCGCAACAACGTCCTGGCGGCCAACTACCCGTTCGCCACGATCGACCCCAACGTGGGGGTCGTCGGCGTGCCGGACCCTCGCCTGGCGGTGCTCGCGGACGTGTTCGCCTCCGAGCGCGTCGTGCCGGCCACGGTGTCCTTCGTGGACATCGCGGGCATCGTCCGCGGCGCGTCCGAGGGGCAGGGCCTGGGGAACAAGTTCCTCTCCCACATCCGGGAGGCTGACGCGATCTGCCAGGTCATCCGGGTCTTCGACGATCCGGATGTCGTGCACGTCGAAGGACGGGTGCTCCCGGCCGAAGACATCGAGATCGTCAACACCGAGCTGATCCTCGCCGACCTGCAGACCGTGGACCGGGCGCTGCCGCGGTTGGTCAAGGAGGCACGGACGACCCCTGCGCGTCGTCCCGAGCTGGCTGCGGCCGAGGAGGCGCGGGCGGTCCTCGACCAGGGTCAGACCGTCTTCGCGGCCCAGTTGGACCCGGGCCCTCTTGCTGAGCTGCACCTGCTGACGGCCAAGCCGTTCCTCTATGTGTTCAACGTGGATGCGTCGGGTCTCACCGACGCCGCGCTGCGCGACACCCTGGCCGCGATGGTCGCCCCGGCGGAGGCCATCGTGCTCGACGCCCAGCTGGAGTCCGAGCTGGTGGAGCTCGACCCGGCTGAGTCCGCGGAGCTCTTGGCCAGCGTCGGGCAGGACGAGCCGGGGTTGGAGCGGTTGGCCAGGGTGGGTTTCGCGACCCTGGGACTGCAGACCTACCTGACGGCGGGTCCCAAGGAGGCGCGTGCGTGGACGATCCCGGTGGGGGCGACCGCACCGGAGGCGGCCGGGGTGATCCACACCGACTTCCAGCGTGGCTTCATCAAGGCCGAGATCGTGGGTTTTGACGACCTCGTCGCCGCCGGTTCCCTGTCCGAGGCTCGCGCCCGGGGACGTGCACGCGTAGAGGGCAAGGACTACGTGATGGTCGACGGCGACGTCGTGGAGTTCCGCTTCAACGTCTGAGGCGCCTGGCGCGAGGGCGCCGACCCGCGGGAACTGCCTTTCCAGGATCGCCTAGTCCGCGGGTGGTCCGCAGCTGGTTGCGTCGTCAGCGAAAGAGACCGAATCCAGGGCTCAGCTGCCACTCCTGACGCCTGGCCCGCGGGGCTAGCAGCGGTGTCTCAGCGGTCGTAGACCTCGCCGCGGTGCGCGATGCGTAGGACGAGAACGAGGACCCGTTGCCCGAAGCCTCTCGTCGTTATATCGTCGAGATGTCGCCGACAGTCGACTCAGTGTCGGGACCGGACGGGCTGGGAGGGTTCATGTCCTACGCAACGGGAACCTGCGGACCGGGACGCGGATGGGGGGCGTGGGGCGGGTGGTCGCCGGACGTGGAGGCCCCGATCGCCGAGTGGGTGGAGCGGCTGAAGGCGACGATGTCCGCGGGACGTCGCCACCAGGCACCCCGGTGGGACATCCCGCCCATGGGCTGGGCAGGCCGCGGCTGGCCATTCGGCCCGGACGGTGGTGGGGGTCGGCCGCGGACAAGCCGGGGCGATGTCCGTGCCGCGATCCTGGTGCTTCTGGCGGAAGGGCCGCGGCACGGCTACCAGATCATCCAGGACGTCGCGGAGCGCAGCGCAGGCGCCTGGCGAACCAGTCCCGGCTCGGTCTACCCGGCCCTGTCAGCCCTGCAGGACGAGGGCCTCGTCGACGACGAGAAGGTCGACGGCCGCCGGGTCTTCTCGCTGACGGCGGCGGGACAGGCCCACGTCGCGGCGCGCGCCGAGGAGCTGGCGGGGGTGTTCGCCGCGAACTCCGCGCCCGCCGAGGAGCCGGAGGTCAGCGACCTGCGCCAGATGCTGATCGGGCTCGGGGCTGCCACTCTTCAGGTGGGGGCCCTCGGTAGCCCCGAGCAGGTCGAGGCCGCTCAGGCGGTGCTGCGCACCGCGCGCAGTGACCTGTACAGGCTGCTCGCCGACGACTCGGAGGACCTGGCATGACCTCTTACGAGACAACTCCGCGCCCCCTTCGCGCCTCGGACGCCGACCGTCAGGCGGCCATCTCAGCATTGAGCGACCACTACACCGACGGGCGTCTGGACAGCGCGGAGTTCGAGGCTCGGATGAGCGCGGCGTCACAGGCGGTCTTTGTGCATGACCTCGCCCCCCTGTTCGTCGACCTGCCGTCACGGGAGATCACCGCCACCGGTCCGTGGTCCGCGCGGTCGCCCGAGCCGTGGGCACGACCACGACGAGGCCACCACCGCCCGCATCTGCTGCCGCTGGCGGTGCTGCTGCTGGTGGTGTCGGTGGCCGTCCCGCACCGGGGGCCGGAGGTGTGGCCGATTCTGCTGATGCTCTGGGTGGCGGTCTCCCTCCTGCGACGGGTACGACCGCAGGGCTGGGGAGCCCCCGGGACGCCGCCCCGGCGCTGGTAGGCCACCCTTTCTACCGGCCCTCGCGGCCCGGGTCGTGGTTTAGCGCCTCGGGCGCCGGCCCTACCCCCTAGCGTCGCCTCACCAGCCACCGCAGGCGTCGCGCGGGCGACACCGGACCGTAGGGAGCCGCATGGCGAGCACGATGGAGGGTCGCAGCGTCATCGTGACCGGCGGGAGCCGGGGCATCGGCTACGGCATCGCCGAGGTCTTCGCCGACGCCGGTGCGCACGTCACCATCGTCGGGCGCGATCCCCAGGTGGGCGCGCAGGCGGCCGCGCGACTGTCGTCTGACGGTGCCAGCGTCACCTTCCTCGCCGCCGACCTCGCCGAGCCGGCCGAGTGCGCCCGGATGGCCGAGGCCGTGCTGACCCGCCGCGGCGCCGTCGACGTCCTGTGCGCCAACGCGGGCATGTTCGTCAGCAAGAGGCTGGCGGACATGTCCGAGGCGGACTACGACGAGACGATGGACCTGAACATGAAGGGCTGCTTGTTCAGCGTGCAGGCGTGTCTACCGGCGCTGGTCGCGAGCGGCCGTGGCCGCGTCGTCGTGACGTCGTCCATCACGGGGCCGATCACCGGCGTGGCGGGCTGGACGCACTATGGCGCGAGCAAGGCGGCGCAGCTCGGCTTCGTCCGCGCCGCGGCGATGGAGTTGGCGTCGCAGGGCGTCACCGTCAATGCCGTGCTGCCCGGGACTATCCACAGCGAAGGCCTGCAGCGGCTGGGCATGGACCTGGACGAGGTGGCGTCCGCGATCCCGCTCAAGCGCATCGGTGACCCCCGCGACATCGGTCATGCCGCGCTGTTCTTCGCCAGCGACGAGGCGGGCTACATCACGGGCCAGACCTTGGTCGTCGACGGCGGGGTGACCCTCATCGAGTAGCCGGACTCAGGTGCAGGCTGGCGGCGTCGCTCACCGCATGGCGTCGGAACGCGTGTCCGGCTCCGCCTCCCCGTCGCGCCGCCAGCGCACCGCCCGGCTGCTCCGTCACCCTGCCGGACCCCCGCACATGTGCCGCTGGGCACCGCCTTGGCCGACGGGCGGCTCCGAAGCCAGACTGCGGCCAGCAGGAGGCACAGCGTCGACGAGGGAGGAGGCCCCGGTGCAGGTTCTGGCGATCTGTCGCCCGGCCGGCGGCGTGGACGCGCAGTCGGCGTTCGGCCCCCACCTGGAGGCGGAGATGGCGGCGCTGCGCCGGATGCGCGACGCCGGCTCGCTGGAACGTGCCTACAGCGTCGGCCACCCCGGGGCCGTGCTCGTCCTGGTGGCCGACAACGTCGACGCCGCGCGGGCCCAGGCCGCGGGGCTGCCCCTGGCGCGGGCGGGGCTCGTCGACGTGGAGCTCATTCCGCTGCACCCGCTGCCGCTGTAGCGGCCTCACGGACCCGACCGGGCCGCGCCGGCCGTGCCGGCCCCCGCCGCACGACCCCGTGCCGCGGCTCAGCCGCTCTTGCGACGGAACTCGCGCTTGCCGCCCGCGGCGGCGTGCGGACCGTGCGCCTTGCCTCCCGATCCGCCGCTGGTCGCCGCCCCGGTGTCGCGGTCGGCGTGGTTCTTGCGCTCCAGGGCCGCGCGGTACTTCGCGCGCAGGTCGTCCTGCCCCTCGTCGTCGGTCGGGTGGTCCGCGGGGGTGGTCATGACGCCAGTGTGGCCGGCCCTGCTCATGCGGTCCAGGCTGTGCCGTGGCCAGGCGTGGCGCGCTGGCTACGCCTCCGGCGGCGCGCCGGCCTGGGAGTCGACCAGGGCGTCGATGCGCGACGCCAGGCGCAGGTCGCGCTCGGTGATCCCGCCCGCGTCGTGCGATCGCAGCCGCAGTCCCAGATCCCGGTAGCGCAGCGTCATGTCCGGATGATGGTCCATCTCCTCCGCCACCTCCGCCACGGCGTCGAGCAGGGCGACCGCTGCCCGAAACGACGCGCAGGTGACGGTGCGCCGCAGCGCCGCGCCGTCGCTGGACCAGGCCGGTCGAGCCACGAGCGCCGCCGCGACGGCCTCGGCGTCCAACGGTCCAGCCACGCGACCAGCCTGGCACGCTTGCCCGGTGGCCGTCCTGGGAAGCCAGGCCGCCGCGGGGCCTGCCCGCCTGGTCGTCGCCGCCGCGGTGGTCGCTGCCGGGCGGCTGCTCGCGGCCCGACGTGTTGGGCCGCCTGAGCTGGCCGGCTGCTGGGAGCTGCCGGGAGGCAAGGTCGAGCCCGGGGAGCAGCCCATGGCCGCGCTGGTCCGCGAGCTGGCCGAGGAGCTCACGCTGCAAGTCACGCTGGGCCCCCGGGTGGGCGGTGACTGGCCGCTGCCTGGTGGGCGCCAGCTGTGGGTGTGGCAGGCGAGCCTGGCCGGCCCGCTGCCCCGGCTGGGCGCTGACCACGACGCCCTGGCGTGGGTCGGCGCGGCGACGGTGGCGACGATGGCCTGGGCTCCCGCGGACCGGGCGCCGGCCCTCGCGGTGCCGCTCGCGGCTGGAGCTGGCCCGGACTGTCCGTAAACTGGGGGCACGGCCACTCGGTCGACTCGTCGCCCCACCCTGAAACGAGGCTCGGCCATGCCCGTGCGCTCCGACCTGCGCAACCTGGCCATCATCGCCCACGTCGACCACGGCAAGACGACGCTGGTGGACGCGATGCTGTGGCAAAGCGGCGCGTTCCGGGCCAACCAGGACGTGGACGAGCGCGTCATGGACTCGATGGACCTGGAGCGGGAGAAGGGCATCACCATCCTGGCCAAGAACACCGCGGTCCGCCACGGGGACGTGACGTTCAACATTGTCGACACCCCCGGCCACGCGGACTTCGGCGGGGAGGTCGAGCGCGGCCTGGAGATGGTGGACGGCGTGCTCCTGCTCGTCGACGCCAGCGAGGGCCCGCTGCCGCAGACCCGGTTCGTGCTGCGCAAGACGCTGGCCAAGCACCTCCCGGTGGTGCTGGTCGTCAACAAGGTGGACCGCCCCGACGCCCGTATCGCCGAGGTGGTCGACGAGACCTACGAGCTGTTCTTGGACCTCGACGCCACCGAGGAGCAGATCGAGTTCCCGATCGTGTACGCGTCGGCGAAGTCGGGCCGGGCGTCGCTGACCCGCCCGCAGGACGGCACCCAGCCGGACAGCCCTGACCTGGAGCCGCTGTTCGCGACGATACTGGCGTCTATCCCCGCTCCGTCCTACACCGAGGGTGCCCCGCTGCAGGCCCAGGTCACCAACCTGGACGCCTCCCCCTACCTGGGCCGTCTCGCGCTGTGCCGGGTGCGCGAGGGGGTCATCCGGCGCGGTCAGCAGGTGGCCTGGTGCCGGGCTGACGGACGGGTGGAGCGGACCAAGGTCAGCGAGCTGCTCATCACCCGCTGGCTGGAGCGCGAGCCCGCGGAGGAGGCCGGGCCCGGCGACATCATCGCCGTGGCGGGCCTGCCCGACATCACCATCGGGGAGACGCTCGCCGACATCGACGACCCGCGCCCGCTGCCGGTGATCACCGTGGACGAGCCGTCCATCTCCATGACGATCGGGATCAACACCGCTCCGCTGTCCGGCCGCTCGGGCAGCAAGCTGACCGCACGGCTGGTGAAGTCCCGGCTGGACTCCGAGCTGGTCGGCAACGTCTCGCTGCGCGTGCTGCCGACCGACCGCCCGGACACCTGGGAGGTCCAGGGTCGCGGGGAGCTGCAGCTGGCCGTGCTGGTCGAGCTGATGCGCCGGGAGGGCTTCGAGCTCACCGTCGGCAAGCCGCAGGTCGTGACCCGGCTGATTGATGGCGCCGTGCACGAGCCCATGGAGAGGCTCACCATCGACGTCCCCGAGGACTACCTCGGGGTCATCACCCAGCTCCTGGCGTTGCGCAAGGGCCGGCTGGAGCAGATGGTCAACCACGGCACCGGGTGGGTGCGCATGGAGTACGTCGTCCCGGCGCGTGGCCTGATCGGCTTCCGCGGGGAGTTCCTCACCGAGACGCGGGGGACCGGGCTGCTGCACCACGTGTTCGAGCGCTACGAGCGCTGGCACGGCGAGCTGCGCACCCGGCCGTCCGGGTCGCTCGTCGCCGACCGCCCCGGGCCGACCACCGGGTTCGCGCTGGCCAACCTGCAGGAGCGTGGGGTGCTGTTCGTCGGCCCGGGCACCGAGGTGTACGAGGGGATGATCGTCGGGGAGAACTCGCGCTCCGACGACATGGACGTCAACCCGACCAAGGAGAAGAAGCTGACCAACATGCGCCAGAGCTCCTCCGACGTGCTCGTTCCGCTGATCCCGCACCGCCAGCTCAGCCTGGAGCAGGCCTTGGAGTTCTGCCGCGAGGACGAGTGCGTCGAGGTCACGCCGGGCTCGGTCCGTATCCGCAAGGTCATCCTCGACCGCAACGCCCGCTCCAAGGCGGCCGTGCGCCGCCGCTCGGCCGACCAGCCGGGCTAGTAGTCCGGGTCGGTCGACCCGGACTGCCCACGGCTAGCTCCTTCGGTCCATGCGCAGCGCGTCCATGAGGAAGTCGCGCTGGGCCAGCAGCAGGTTCTCCACCGTCGCGGGGTCGGTGGGCATGTGGGTGGCCCCGCTGAGCAGGAGCAGCTGGTGCGCGCGCCCGGCCGCCAGCAGGGCCGCTGACATCCGCAGGCTGTGCGCGACGAACACGTTGTCGTCGGCGAGGCCGTGCACGAGCATCAGCGGCCGGGTCAGCTGCGCGGCCCGCTCCACCAGGCGGGAGCGGGCGTAGCCGTCCGGGTTGTCGGCGGGCAGGCCGAGGTAGCGCTCGGAGTAGGCGGTGTCGTACATCGCCTGGTCGGTGACCGGCGCGCCGGCGACGGCCGCGTGGAAGACGTCAGGGCGGTCCAGGACGGCGGCCGCGGCGAGGAAGCCGCCGAAGGACCAGCCGTGGATCGCCACCCGGTCCAGGTCCAGCAGCCCGGGGCGCATGGCGTCCACCCCGCGCAGGGCGTCCACCTGGTCGGCCAGCACGCAGGTCAGCAGGTCGCCGTCCACGGCGCGCTCCCAGGAGGCCGGGCCCGGGGTGCCCCGCCCGTCCGCGACGATCACCGCGAAGCCCTGCTCGGCCCACCACTGCTCCTGCAGGTACCCGCGCAGCGTGGCGACCACCATGCGCCCGTGCGGGCCGCCGTAGGGGGCCATCAGCACCGGCAGCGGCCCGAAGTGCGGCTCGGGGGGCAGCAGCAGCGCGGTGGGGATCCCGCGCGCGCCCACCCGCAGCAGGACGGGCGCCGGGAGCACCGGCGGCGTCGCGGCGAGGCTGGTGAGCACCGGGCCGGGCGCACCGTCGACGAACACCTGGCTCCGAGTGAGCACCGAGTCCATCGTGGCCGACGTCAGCACGCACACCCCGCCGGCCACCACCCCGGTGTGCACCCCGGGCTCGGTGGACCGCCGCGTCCAGCCGCTCTCGTCCAGGCTGTACAGGTGGGTCTGGCCGCCGGCCTCCTGGCCCACCACGCTGACCACCCCGTCGCCCACCTCGACGCCGAGCACCGATACCCCCGCGGGGGACAGCCGCACGCCGTCGGCGCACAGTGCGCGGTCATCGTCGACCACTGCCGCGGTGAGCAGCCGGCCGTCCGGCGCCCAGGCCGGCAGGCCGGGCACGACGTCCACCCAGCTGGGGTCGGTCTGGGTGACCAGCTCGGCCAGCGCCACCCCGTCCGCCGTGGGCTGGATGCTGAGCACGACCGCGGTTTCCTGCCCGCGGGTGAGGACCTGCGCGAGGGCGGGGCCGTGGGACGACCAGTGCACGGCCGCCAGGTAGGGGTAGGCCTGCGGATCCCACCGCACCCCGGTGGCCCGCCCGTCGGCCACGGCGAGGAGCACCAGGCCGACGTCGGCGTTCGGCGTCCCGGCCCGTGGGTAGCGGTGCTCCTGCGGCGGGGTCGCCGGCTGGGTCGGGTCGCCGACCCACCACACCTGGACCGGCTCCTCGTCCACCGTGGCCGCCAGGATGTGGGCAGAGTCCGGTGACCACCAGTAGCCGCGGTGGCGGTCCAGCTCCTCCGCGGCGATGAAGTCCGCGGCCCCCACTGTCTGGGTAGGGCTGGCGGGCAGGGCCAACGAACGTCCTGAGCCGCCGTCGACGCTGACGACGTGCAGGCCGCGGTGTGCCAGGTAGGCCACCAGGGTTCCGTCCGGCGACGGGCGAGGGTCGGCCACCGGCCCGGGCACGTCCAGCTCGTGCGTCGAGCCGGCGGCGACGTCGAGGACGAACAGTCGCCCAGACAGGGCGAACGCGACGGTGGTTCCCGAGTCGTCGCACGCGAAGGCGGTGATGCCCGCGCCGGCCTCCCGCACGCGCTCCCGGTGGGCGCGCTCGGTGGCGCTGAGCTGCTCCGGGCCGCCACCGAGCAGATCCACCGGGTTGACCAGCTGGCGCTCCGGTCCGTCCGGCAGGTCCAGGGACCACAACGACTGCACCGGGTCGGTCGGGCCGGCGGAGCGCAGGAACAGCAGGCGGCTGCCGCCCGCCGTGACGCGCACGGCGCGCGGCGCGCCCCGGGTGAACCGCATGGTCGCGGCAGCGAGCCGGGGAAACGTCTCGAGGTCAGGGGCTGGTGCGTCGGTCATGAGTGCATCCTGTCCGACGAGTGCCTCATGGGGGTGCCGGGCACGCGGAGCCACGGCAGACCACAATCAGGCTATGACCACGACACCGCAGCGCCGGCTGCTGGCCGTGCACGCCCATCCTGACGACGAGACGATCGGCACGGGCGTCACGATGGCCCGCTACGCCGCCGAGGGCGCCGGTGTGACCCTGGTGACCTGCACCCGCGGGGAGGAGGGCGAGATCGTCGTACCAGAGTTGGCCCACCTCGGCGTCGGCGCGGAGGATCGGCTGGGGGAGCATCGCGTCGGTGAGCTGGCCGCCGCGATGGACGTCCTCGGCGTCGGCGACCACCGCTTCCTGGGTGGCGCGGGGCGGTGGCGGGACTCCGGGATGATGGGTACGGCGAGCAACGACCGCCCGGACTGCTTCTGGCGCGCGGACCTGACCGAGGCAGCGGCGGACCTCGTCGCGATCATCCGTGAGGTGCGCCCGCAGGTGGTGCTCACCTACGACCCCAACGGGGGGTACGGCCACCCCGACCACATCCAGGCCCACCGGGTCGCCACCTACGGGGTGGACCTCGCCGCCGTGGCGGCGTTCCGTCCGGACCTCGGGCCGGCCTGGGACGTCGCCAAGCTGTACTGGACCGCGCTGCCGCGCGCCTGGGTGGAGCGGGGCATGGCCGCGATGGTGGCGGCGGGCTCCAAGCTGTTCGGGGTGGACAGCGTGGACGACCTGCCGATGCTCACCCCCGACGAGTACGTCACCGCGCGGGTGGACGGTCGGACCTACGAGGCCACCAAGCGCGCAGCACTGGCGCGCCACGTCAGCCAGGTGGCCCCGGACGGGATGTTCTTCCAGATCGCCGAGGCGGGCGGCGAGGAGGCGCTGGGGTGGGAGTTCTTCACCCTGGCGCGCGGGCGGGCCGGGACCACCACCACCACCGCGGACGGGGTCGAAACCGACCTGTTCGACGGGGTGGCCTGACCGGTTGGGCGACGCGGTGCTCGGCCGTTCGCCCGATTGGGCTGGGCCAACTGGGTGAAGCCACCGGGTGGTCCGGTCGGCGCGCGGGCAGGATCGAGGTCTCGACCACCCCGGAGGTGCGCGTGACCCAGGCCCCGACCGTCCCCGCCCTGCTCGACGCCCGCACCGCCGACGTCGGGGGGGCCCGCGAGGCCAGCCGGCGCCGGCGCCTCCTGGGGCTCGCGGTGGTGCTGGGCGTGCCGACCGCCTACCTGTGGCTGCGCATCGCACAGGGCGACCCGTTCAACGTCTTCGCCTTCCCGCACCTGGACCCGCTGGTGTGGATGCAGGTCCTCATCGCCGCGGCGATCCTCGGCTCGGTGGCGCTGATGTTCCTCGGCGGCGGCCGCTCGCCGCACGTGATGTACCGCCCCGAGCAGCTGGACACCCGCCTGGACGACGTGGTCGGCCTGGACCTGGTCAAGGAGGACGTGGTCCGCTCGCTCAACATGTTCTTGTCCCATGCCAGCTACGCCGCGGAGACCGGGGCCAAGCCCCGGCGGGGCCTGCTGTTCGAGGGCCAGCCGGGCACCGGCAAGACCTACCTGGCCAAGGCGATGGCCGCCGAGGCCGGGGTGCCGTTCCTGTTCGTCTCCGCGACGGAGTTCCAGTCCTCCTTCTACGGTGCCACGGCGCGCAAGATCCGCTCGTACTTCAAAGCGCTGCGCAAGGCGGCCCGACAGGAGGGTGGCGCGATCGGGTTCATCGAGGAGATCGACGCGATCGCGGTCTCACGAGGCGGCCTGGGGATGACGGTGGCCCCCGAGCTGGCCCCCACGACCGGGATGCCGCTGGCCTGCGGCGGCCTGACCGGCTTGCAGGCCGGCTACACCCCCGCATCCGGGGGCACCTCCGCACCGACCATCCATTCCTCGACCATCGCCGAGGGCGTCGGCGGCGTGGTCAACGAGCTGCTGGTGCAGATGCAGTCCTTCGACGCGCCGACGGGCTGGCAGAAGTTCGTGGCCCGGTGCACCGACGCCCTCAACCTGTTCCTCCCCCCGCACCGCCAGCTGACCCGCCCCGGACCGGTTCCCACCAACGTCTTGCTGATCGCGGCGACGAACCGCGCCGACGCCCTGGACCCCGCCCTGCTGCGCCCGGGCCGCTTCGACCGTCGTCTGACCTTCGAGCCGCCCACCAAGGCCGGTCGGCGCGCCCTGATCGACCACTTCCTGGCCCGCCGGCCGCACGAGGCTGAGCTGGACAGCGAGGACAGCCGGGACGGCCTGGCTGCCGCCACCCCGGGGTACACCCCGGTGATGCTGGAGCACCTGTTCGATGAGGCCGCGGTCGCCGCCACCCGCCGCGGCCAGGGACCGACGATCAGCCGTGCCGACCTGGACGGGTCCCGGCTGATCGAGGAGATCGGCATGGGCCAGCCGGTCGCCTACACCGCGCACGAGAAGCGGCTGATCGCCACGCACGAGTCAGGCCACGCGGTGCTCGCCTGGCTGGTCGCGCCGCAGCGCCGTCTGGAGGTGCTCACGATCATCAAGCGCCGGGAGGCGCTCGGTCTGTTGGCGCACAACGACCGTGAGGACGTGTTCACCCGGTCCCGAGCGGAGATGCTCGCGCTGATCCAGATCGCGTTCGGCGGCCAGTGCGCGGAGGAGATCTTCTTCGGTGACGTGTCCACCGGGCCCGGTGGCGACCTGAGCTACGCCACGACCGTCGCGGCGCAGATGGTGGGCGCGTGCGGGATGGCCGACACCCTGGTCTCGTTCGGGGCGGTCGCGTCCGCCGCCCTGTCAGACACCAACCTGGTCGGCCGGGTGCTCGCGGACTCCGCGGGTCGAGCGGCCGTCGAGGAGCTGTTGCAGCGCCAGAAGCTGGTCGCCCACCAGCTCCTGGACTCCCACCGCCACCTGGTGGAGGCGCTGCGCGACGCGTTGCTGGAGCGCCATGAGCTGGTCGGTGCCCAGATCACCGACGTGCTCAGCGCGGCGGCGGCGGCGCACCCGCTGGACGCCGGTCCCAGCTTTACGCCGCAGGCCGTGGTTGACCTGCGCGACACCGCCCGTTCGCGGGAGACATCGTCCTCGGCCGGTCAGTAGCCGGGCCGGGCTCTGGCTGATCGGGTACGGGAGAGTCTCCGGCTCAGTGTCCGCCGCCCTCGTCTGAGCCGGCGTCTCGTGCTGCCGTCTGCGGGGTGGGTGCGGAGCGCCGTCCCCCCACCGCGATGGTCGTGGTGCCGCAGCACGCGCCCGTCGCGGCGACGCCCCCTCCGCCGTGGCGGCGCTGGGTGGCGGCTGGCCTTCGACGACGCGCCCGCGTCAGTGGCCCGCGCGGAGACGTTCGCGCAGAAGGGCATGCGGCAGGGCGTAGGAGGTGTGGCCGGCGCGCCCGACCATGTCGTGGTTGTTGACCAGCGCGTTGATGACCGCCTCCTCCACGGCTTGGACGGTGGCGGTGTAGAGGACGTCCATCGCATTCCAGGGGACGAGCGACAGCGTGCGCAGCACCGCCGCGTGCGGCGGCGCGTCGGGGAAGCCGCTGTCGAGCGCCCCGGGGTTGGCCGTGGAGAAGGCGACGAAGATGTCGCCGCTGAAGTGACTGCCGGTCGTACCGGTGCGGGCGAGCCCGAGGGGCACCCGTCGCGCCAGCGCCTGGCACTGGTGAGGGGTGAGCGGGGCGTCCGTGGCGATCACGGCGATGACGGAGCCAGCGCCGGCCGGGGTGCGGTCGTGCTCGACCCAAGCCAGGTCGGCGAAGGGGTCCGGCACGTCGAGGTCGCCGAGAGCCTGCCCCGCTATGACCAGCTCATCGCGGTCACCGAAGTTGCACTGCAGGAAGGCGGCGACGGTGCAGGTGCCGCCCGCGAGGGAGACGACCCTGCTAGCGGTTCCGTTCCCTCCCTTGAAGCCGTAGCAGTTCATCCCGGTTCCCCCGCCCGCCGATCCTTCGGCCACGGGGCCGGTGACGGCGAAGTCGATGGCCTCTGCGACGTGAGCGCCGGTGATGCTCGGCAGGTTGATGCTGTTGAGGTAGCCGTCCCAGGTCTCGGCGACGACGGGCAGGAGCCACTGTGCGGCAAGGTCCGGGCGGTGCCGAGCGGTCCAGTCGATAACGCCGCGGTGGACCGACCCCACCGCGTGCGTATTTGTGATCATGACTGGCCCGGTCAGCGACCCCGTCTCCTGGATCCAGTGGGCACCGGTCATCTCCCCGTTGCCGTTGAGCGAGAAGAGTCCGGCGGGGACCGACCGACCGACGCCCTCTCGGCCCAGGGGAAGGATGGCCGTCACCCCGGTGCGGACAGCCGTAGCGGGGTCCGGCGGGTCCTCCACCACGGTGACCATCCCGACAAGAAGGCCGGGCACATCGGTGATGGCGTTGATCGGGCCGGGAACACCTGACAGCGGGACGCCAAGATCGCGTGCTCTCATGCCATGTCTCCTTGCGGGCGCAGGTGCGGGCGGTGGGCGGCGGCGCCGCGCGGGTGCAGGCGTAGGGGCGTCACCGCGCCAGCATGACGCCATCCCGTCGTCGCCGAGGGATGAAGAGGTTGCGGGGGAGCTGGGGGCCGCGGTGGATCGCGCACTGCCAAGTCATCCTGCCTGGGTGTTCGGTTCCCGAGGGGCCTCGTCTATACCCTGCCGAACTCGTACCTGCGGCCAATCCGAACGGGCCGTCCCCGTAGAGGTGTCAGTACCACGTCGATCCGGTGCACCCCCGTCGTCGGCAAGTCGCCGGCAATGTGCCCCGCGAAGCCGGACCTAGGTCCCACGTGTGGATGAACGTCACCCACATCTGGCCGCGGAAGGTGACCGGTGAGCGTGCCGAGAGGGCGGCCATCGACATCGACCGCGATTGACTCCACGCCGTGGGGCACCCAGCCCCAACCTGCGCACTCGAGGCGCGTCCCGTCAAACGTCAACTGGTCGACAGCGAACAAGACCTTGGGTCGCCGGTACCCGCGGACAGTCCATTCGTCCACTGGCACGATCCCGGCGCTTCGCTGTTGGACGGGGGTCACCGACGTCCTGACGTTGGGGTACAGAATCGGAATTTCGGCAGCGTTTGCTGCCAGCCAGCGCTCCGATCGATGCTCGGAGTGGGTGAGGACGAAGAGCAGTAGGTCCACTCCGAGGTCCTGTGCCATGTGCTGGGCCTGCTGCAGCTCCTCGACTGAGTCATTGAAATCAAGAAGGATGTACTTCCAGATGAGCCGCTGGCGAACGCCGTTTTCGTTGTCGGGGACATCCCGCATAAAGCGCAAGGCACGCTCCACCTTTCCGCCGATGCGGTACTGCTCGTAGCTGCTCTGACGGGCGCCGTCACAGGAGACGAAGATCTCGTTGATTCCCTCACGTCCGGTTGCTTTTGCGTAGTCCACGTTTCCGTTGGTGATCACTCGCTGGACTGCCTCTGGGTACGCCTCGCGAGCCAGGGAGACGAAGTGTGGGAACTTGGGGTGGAGGAGTGGTTCGCCCTGACCGCAATACTCAATCTCATCGACCGCATACCTTTCGGTCGCGAGCGCATCGAAGAGCTGAGCTGCCAGCTCCACGGCCATCATGTGCGGCCGTGGGCGTGTCAGCACTTGCTGCTGATTGGAGCATCCTGGGCAGCGCAAGTTGCATGACAGGCTCGTCTCAATCTGAACCTTGCGAATGCGGCGCACCGCCAAGCTGTCGCTGTACTCCTCAAATGGCCGGAGCCACGCGCAGCGCTCGCACTGTGACCAGGGTGCTGCGCCGGCGCCCAGGGAGCCGCGGAGACTTCGGAAACTGTCGCCGGTAAACACATCGGTGATCGTCCAGGCAGGTTCGACCTCGACGCGTCCCAGCAGAAGCTGTTCCCCGGCGTCGTCGTTGCAGGGAATGTCCCCATTACTGCGAACGTACAGAGTCTCAAGGATTTCGCAGTTCATCCCAGCCCCCGCGCATGGCATCGTCGTGCTTCTGGTGCGTGCAACGACCTCGCTGCCACCGTTCGGCATCGTGATCGTCGGGAACAGCGCTGTTGACCACTTTGCTCTGCCTGCGCTCGTTCGAGGATAGCCCTGGCTGTCTAGAGCCACGGCCCCTTGCCGATTCGGGTCGTCGGCGGCCTGCTCGGCCGGGGAGGAGGCGACCCCGCTGCCTGGCTGGGCGGTGGGGGCGGAGGCGGCGCGAGCCGCTGCGCGTGTCCGTCGCCTGGCCCGCCGGGGGTTCGTACGCTGCGGACATGGGGAGGGTGATCGGCGCCTGTGCCTGGGCGCTGGCCTGGGGGTGTGCCGGTGCCGCGTCCGGGCTCGTCTTGGGCTTCGTCCAGGCTGACTCCGGTCCTACCGGCCACTCCCTCCCGTACGGGGTCCCCGTCGCGCTGGTGCTGCTGGCCGGGCTGCTGCTCGCGGCCCGGCGCGCCGGCGGGGCGGCCGGGGTGGCCGGCGCCGGCGTGGGCTGGCTGGGCGTGACGCTGCTGGCCAGCCGGCGCACAGCGTCCGGGGACCTGGTGGTGAGCTCCGGGGTGGCCGCCTACGCCTACCTGTTCATCGGGACCGCCGCGGTGGGTGTCGCCGTGGGCAGCGCACTTCAGCGCCGGCCCCCGCGCGTCGACAACGCCGCACATGGGGACAGCGACGACGGCTGAGGCCGCGACCACGTCCGCCGCCGGGGTGGCGGTGCGCCTGGGCGGGGGCCGCTACGGCATCGAGCTGTCCGCCATCGCCGAGGTCGTGGGCGTACCGCCCCTGACGCGCGTGCCCGGAGCGCCCGCGTGGCTTGCGGGCGTCGCGAACTGGCGCGGTCGGGTGCTGCCGGCGCTGGACCTGCGCCCGCTGCTCGCGGCCGGCACCGAGCCCGGGGCGTCCGCCCGGCTCGTCGTCCTCGCCGTGGACGGTGTCGAGGCCGGCCTGCTGGTCGACGCCGTCGTCGGGCTGATCACGGCGTCGGAGGCCACCCCGGCCCCGGCGCCGGTGACCGCCTCGCCGGCGGCCGCCGACCTGGTCGTCGGGGTGGTCGACGGGCCTGACGGGGTGGTCGCGCTCCTTGACGTGGCCGCCGTGCTCGGCCTGCGTCACCAGATCGCCCGTCGCCACGGCGGCCGTCCGGGTGGCGGGTAGAGGCCCCGCGGCGCGCTGGGCACGCCGTGGGCCTACAGGAAGGGACCGCTTCCGACGATGAGGAGGCCGAGACCGCCCGGCGGCTGAGAGGGGCTCAGGTGGACGTGTCGCGTCGTCTCGCGGCAGTGGCAGGGGGCGCGCTGTGGGGCGGGGTAGCCCTCGGCGTGGCCGGCGCCCTGCTCACCCAGCACTACCGGCCGGAGGCGCCGGTCGACATGGCCGCCGTGGCCGCGTGGACAGGCGTCGCCGCGCTGCTGGCTGCGGTCGCCACGGGGCTGGCCCTGGCCGCCGCGCGCCGTCGCGCAGACCGCGCGCTGGTCGTGGGGATCGGTCGCGTGATCGTGGCCGCCGAGGTGGTGGTCATCGTCGGGGTCTCGGTGGCCGGCGGCGGCCTGTACGGGCCGGCGCCGCTCGGCCTCGCGCTGGTCGCGGTGTTCGCCCCCTACGTGCTCACCCAGCTGCAGTCGGGCGTGTTCGCCCTGGTCCTCGCTGCGTCCGTGGCGGCCATCGGCGTCCTGTCCCACACCTGGACCGCCGCGACAGCGCCGATCGGACTGACCGGGGCGGTGACGCTGCCTGCGCTGCTCCTGCTGTCCGGGCAGCTCGCCCAGTCGTTGCTGGACCAGGAGACGCACGCGCAGTCCACCCGCCGGGCGCTGGAGGCACGGGTCGCCGAGCTGTCCCAGGCGCTGGCCAGGGCGGCGGAGGGCGACCTGTCCTCAGGGGCGCCGGCGGTCAGCGCCGACGAGGCGACCGGCAGTCTCGGCGTGCTCGCCGAGGCGTTCAACAACACCGTTGCCAACCTGCGGACGCTGGTCGGTCAGATCCGGGGCAGCGGCGAGCAGATCACGGGGTCGGCCAGCGAGCTGCTGGCCACCGCGGAGGAGCACGCCGCCAGCGCCACCCAGCAGTCCTCCGCTGTGGCGGAGACGACGTCCACCATCGAGGAGCTGGCGGCCACCGCCGCACAGATCGCCGACACCGCCGAGTCCGTCGCCCGCTACGCCGCGGAGACCCTGCGCCACGCCGAGGACGGCCGCTCCGCGGTGGCGGCCAGCGTCGCGTCGATGGACACCATCGCCGACCGGGTGGACTCCATTGCCGCCCGCGCGCTCAGCCTGGGCGAGAAGAGCCATGAGATCGGGCGGATCCTGGAGGTCATCGACGACCTCGCCGACCAGACCAACCTGCTCGCCCTCAACGCGGCGATTGAGGCCGCACGGGCCGGGGAGCACGGGCGCGGGTTTGCCGTGGTCGCGGCGGAGGTGCGCAAGCTGGCCGAGCGTGCCCAGGAGTCCACCGGGCGCATCCAGACGATCGTGACCCAGATCCAGGCCGAGACCCACGCCACCATCCTGGCCAGCGAGGAGGGCACCAAGGAGGTGCACCAAGGGGCGGAGCTGGCCCGTGACGTGGTCGACGCGCTGGAGCGCATCTCCGGGATGGTCGACGAGACCACCACCGCGGCCAAGGAGATCTCCATCGCCACCCAGCAGCAGCGCTCCGCGTCGGACCAGGTGGTGGCCGCGATGACCCAGGTCTCGGACGTGTCCCGCCAGTACGCCGTCGGGTCCAAGCAGTCCGCGGTGGCCGCCGCCCAGCTCACGGTCCTGGCGGAGCAGCTGCAGGAGTCCATCGCCCGCTTCCGGGTGTCGTGAGGGTGCTGTGGCTGGCTGGACCGACGACCCTGAGCTGGTCGCCGTCTTCCGCGCGGAGGTCGAGGAGAAGCTGACCGCGCTGCGGGACGGGCTGCTGCGGCTGCCGGCGCACGCCGCCCCCCGCCAGCTCGTCGGCTCGCTGTTCCGCGACGCACACACCGTCAAAGGCTCCGCCCGGGCCCTGGACGCGCAGGACGTGGTGGTGCTCGCGCACCGCCTGGAGGAGGTTCTGGGGTCGCTGCGCGACGGGCGCTTCCTGCCCCGCCCCGACCTGGTGGAGCTGATGCTGGTCGCCGTCGACGCGATCGCCGCCACCCTGCCCGGTGCCCCCGGGGTGCACCCCGACGACACCGCGGCGCTGCTCGCCACCCTCGACGACGCCCTGGCCGGGGTGGAGCCGGTCGTGCCGCCCGCGCTGCGCCGCCTGGGCGACGCCGCGACCGAGGAGACCGGTGAGTCGACCCGCGGGCGTGGCGACACGGTCGTCGTGGCCACGCGGCGGGTCTATGACCTGCTCGACGTGGTCGGGGAGGCCGAGCTGGAGGCGCGGCGGGTGGACCGCGCCGTGGCCCGCCTCGCCGCCCGGCTCACCGAGCGGTCTGCCCAGCTCACGGCCACGGGGGCGGACGGGGCGCGACCGAGCGACCAGGCGGGTGCGTGGGCGGCGCTGGTCGAGGAGCTGGGGGAGTCCGTCCGCGAGCTTCGCCACCGCTCCGAGGCGTCCACGACCCGGCTGGGCCAGGTCCGCGAGGGGTCGATGGGACTGGCGATGGTGCCGCTGCGCCGGGTCACCCAGTCGTTCACCGCGATGGTGCACCGCGACGCCGCCGCTGCCGGCAAGGACGTCACATTGGTGGTGGACGGCGCGGACGTCGAGCTCGACGTACGGGTGCTGGAGGGCGTCGCTGACGCGCTGCGCCACCTCGTCGCCAACGCGGTGGCGCACGGGTGCGAGCCGACCGCGGTGCGCACCGCCGCTGGCAAGTCCGCCCGCGGCACGGTCACCGTGCGCGCACGCACCGCCGGGTCCTCGGTGGTCATCGAGGTCAGTGACGACGGCGCGGGGGTGGACGAGGAGGCGGTGCGCGCCGCGGCGGTCACCGCCGGGTTGATCGCCCCCGGCACGGAGGTCAGCGGGCCGGCGCTGCACGCCCTGCTGTTCCACCCGGGTCTGTCCACCGCGGCCCAGGTCGACGAGACCGCAGGCCGTGGGGTCGGCCTGGACGCGGTGCGCGACGCCGTCGACGGCCTCGGCGGTGCGCTCGAGGTGCGCTCGGTAGCCGGCGTGGGGACCACCGTCGCGGTGACGCTGCCGGTCACCCTGGGGGTGCTGCGGTGCCTGGTGGCGCGGGTCGGTGGCGAGCGCTACGCGCTACCGGTGACCGCGGTGATCGAGACGGTCGCGCTGGACGCCGATGTCACCGAGGTGGTCGCGGGCGCAGTGGTTCTGCACCGCCACGGCGCGGCGGTGCCGCTGGTCGACCTCGGTGCCGCGCTGGGCGTGCCGGGCGGTGGCGACCCCCGCGCGGCGGTGGTGGTGCGCTACGGCGGCGCCACCGAGCTGCTGGCCTGGGGGGTGGACGCCCTGGAGGGCGAGGCGGAGCTGGTGGTGAAGGAGCTCGGACCTTTCCTCGGTCGGGTGCCGGCGTTGGCGGGGGCGACGGTGGACTCCGACGGCATGGTCCTGCTGGTGCTCGACGTGCGTGAGCTCGCACTGGCCCGCCTGGCCGGAGGTCCGACCTCGCCCGTGGCGGCGCTGCCGGCACCGGCGCCGGCCCGTCGCCCGCGGGTGCTCGTCGTGGAGGACTCCGTGGGAGTGCGGGAGCTGGAGCGGGTGATCCTGGAGAAGGCCGGCTACACCGTGGAGACCGCAGTCGACGGCGGCGACGGCGCGGCCCGCCTGGCGGGGTCCCCCGTGGACCTGGTGGTCTCCGACGTGGAGATGCCGGGGATGGACGGCTTCACCCTGACCCGCACGCTGCGCGCCACCTCCGGGTGGGAGGACGTGCCGGTGGTGATCATGACCTCGCGGGGCTCGGACGCCGACCGGCGCGCCGGTCTGGACGCCGGTGCCAGCGCCTACCTGCTCAAGAGCACCTTCGATCAGGCCGAACTGGTCGATACGGTGCGCCGCCTGGTGGGCCGGTAGGCAAGGGAGCTGGCCGTGGACGGGAAGGCACCGACGATCGTGCACGTCGACGACAGCTCGACGATGCGCCGGATCGTGGCGAGCGTCCTGGAGCGCAACGGCTTCACGGTTGTCGCCGCGGAGGACGGAGTCTCCGGGGTGCAGGCGGTGTTCGCCACGCAGCCGGACGCGGTGATCCTCGACGTCCAGATGCCCCGGGTCTCCGGCTACGTCGCCTGCCGCATGCTGAAGGACGACTGGCAGACCAACGAGATCCCGGTGATCCTGCTTACCTCGCTGGACGCCGCGACGGACCGGTACTGGGCGATGCTCGTGGGCGCGGACAAGTTCCTCGCCAAGGACTTCGAGGCCCCGCAGCTCGTCGGCGCCATCCAGGAGGTCATCGACGCCGCCGCGGCGCGCCGGGGCGGGCGCGGGCGTCTGGTCCCTGACCCTGTCCAGCTCAGCGACGAGGACGTCTACGCCCGCGCGGGCGACCTGCTGGACCGCAAGCTGTTCGAGGCCCAGGTCACCGCCGAGGTGGTGACGATCGCCGCGGAGGTGGACGGCTTCGAGGAGACCGTCGCTGCCGTGCTGTCGGTGCTCGGCCGGGTGGTGGACTACGACCTGGCCGCGGTCCTCATGCTGGACGACCGGTCCACCTACGTCTCGGTGGCCCGGGAGTCCTCCCGTGCCCAGTACGCGGAGTTCTTCGGCGCGGTGGCCGACGCCGCAGCCTCGGCCAGCGGTGAGCCGGTGGCCGTCGGCGACCTGGTGCCCCGCATCGCCGACCCGTCGGGTTTCCTGGACGCCGAGGACGAGGGCGGCATGGCCACGTTCTTGTCCATGCCGCTGCGCGCACGCGGCAAGGTGGTGGGGGTCATGGCGCTGTCCTCGGCAACGAAGAACGCGTTCGGGGAGACGTCGCTGACCACGCTGCGCCTGGTGGAGTCCCCGGCCGCGATGGTGATCGACAACGCCCGGCTGTCCCGCGGCGTCGCCGCGGCCTTCTAGCCGGGCGCGACCGGGCAGCGGGCGTGGGCCACGGGTAGGGTCGGGTGGTGAGCCAGCCCGTGCCGTCCCCGGACTCACCCGTCCCCGACATCGCCGCGTTTCGCGCGGCGATGGGACGCTTCGTCACCGGCATCACCGTGGTGACGGCGTGCGTGGACGGGGTGGACCACGCGATGACGGCCAACTCGCTGACCTCGGTCAGCCTGGAGCCGATGCTGCTCGCGGTGTGCGTGGAGGCGACCACCCGCTTCCACGAGGCCATCATGTCCGCGACCGGCTGGGCGCTGTCGATCCTGCCCGGGGACGCCGCCGACGTCGCCGCATGGCTGGCCACCAGGGGGCGCCCCCTGCGCGGCCAGCTGCAGCGCGTGGCGCACCACCCAGGGCCGGTGACCGGCGCCGCCCTGATCGACGACGCGCTTGCCAGCGTGGAGTGCCTGCCGTGGGCGGCGTACCCCGGCGGGGACCACACGATCGTCGTCGGTAGCGTCGCCGCCGTCTCCCTGGCACCGCAGCCCGGTGACCCGCTGGTCTACCACGAGCGTCGCTACCTGACGCTGCGCGACGTCGTCGCCGAGCGCCAGGCCACCCGCTAGGACGCTAGGCCTGCCGCAGGGACGCGATCCGTTCCAGGAGCGCGACGGTGGAGGAGTCCAGCTCCGGTCCCGGCTCGGCCTCCCCGCTGACCACAGGGGTGAGCTCGCTGGCCATCACCTTGCCCAGCTCGACACCCCACTGGTCGAAGGAGTCGATGCCCCACACCGTGCCCTGGGTGAACACGCGGTGTTCGTAGGTGGCCACCAGCTCCCCCAGCACCCGTGGGGTCAGCCGGGGGGCCAGCAGCACGTTGGACGGGCGGTTGCCAGGCATCACCCGCGGCGCCACCTGATCCGCGGGTGCCCCGGCGGCGGCGACCTCGGCGGCGGTGCGGCCGAACGCCAGCGCGCGTGGCTGGGCCAGCAGGTTGGACAGCAGCAGGTCGTGCATACCGTCACGGTCGGCGATCGGTGCCGCGAAGCCGATGAAGTCGCAGGGCACCAGCCGGGTGCCCTGGTGCAGCAGCTGGTAGAAGGCGTGCTGGCCGTTGGTCCCCGGCTCCCCCCACACGATCTCCCCGGTGTCCCAGCTGACCGGGTCCCCGTCTGCGGTCACCGCCTTGCCGTTGCTCTCCATGCACAGCTGCTGCAGGTAGGCGGGGAAGCGCGACAGGTAGTGGCTGTACGGCAGCACCGCGTAGGACTGGGCGTCGAAGAACGCGGAGTACCACACGGCGAGCAGCCCCAGCAGGGCGGGCACGTTGCGCTCGTACGGGGCGGTGGCGAAGTGGGTGTCCACGGCGTGGAACCCCGCCAGCATCTGCGCGAACGCCTCGCGGCCGATCGCCACCATCGTGGACAGCCCGATCGCGGAGTCCATCGAGTAGCGGCCACCGACCCAGTCCCAGAAGCCGAACATGTTGGCCGGGTCGATGCCGAACTCCGCGACGCGCTCGGCGTTGGTGGACACGGCGACGAAGTGCCGTGCGACGACACCCGGGTCCCCCCCCAGACCGTCCACCAGCCAGGTGCGCGCCGCGCGGGCGTTGGTGAGGGTCTCCAGGGTGCCGAAGGTCTTCGAGCACACCACCACCAACGTGGTGGCGGGGTCCAGACCGCGCAGGGCCTCGGTGAGGTCGGCGGGGTCCACGTTGGACACGAACCGGAAGGCCATCGCCGGGTCGGCGTAGGCGACCAGCGCGCGGTAGGCCATCGCCGGTCCCAGGTCCGAGCCCCCGATGCCGATGTTCACCACCGCCTCGATGCGCTCCCCGGTAGCCCCCCGCCACGCGCCCGAGCGGACCGCCTCGGCGAAGTCCCCCATCCGGTCCAGCACCTGGTGCACCTCGGCCACCACGTCGACGCCGTCGACCACCAGCGACGCGTCGCGGGGCAGGCGCAGCGCGGTATGCAGCACCGCACGGCGCTCGCTGACGTTGATCGCGTCCCCGCGCAGCATCGCCGCGGTCCGCTCGCGCAGGCCCACGCGCTCCGCCAGGGCCACCAGCAGCTCTACGGTGCGGCCCGTGGCGCGGTTCTTGGAGAAGTCCAGGACAAGGTCGGCGCCGGTGGCGGTCAGGGCGGTGCCCCGGGCGGGGTCGGCGGCGAACAGCTCCCGCAGCGTGGTGGCGCGCAGCTCGTCGGCGTGCGCGGCCAGCGCCGCCCACTCGGCCGTGGCGTCGACCCGCACGGCTAGGCCCCCTTCTCGGCGTGGCCGCCGAACTGCTTGCGCAACGCCGACAGCAGCCGGTCGCCGTAGTCGCCGAGGCCGCGCGAGGCGAACCTGGCGTACAGGGAGGTAGTGATCACCGGCGCCGGCACGCCGAGGTCGACCGCGGACTGCACCGTCCAGCGTCCCTCCCCGGAGTCCGACACGCGTCCGGTGAAGCCGTCCAGGGTGGGGTCCTCCACCAGCGCGGCGGCGGTGAGGTCCAGCAGCCACGACGACACGACGCTGCCGCGCCGCCACACCTCGGCGACCGCGGGGATGTCCAGGTCGTAGCGGTAGGCGTCCGGGTCGCGCAGCGGGGTCGTCTCGGCGTCAGCGACCCCTTCGGCGCGGTTGCCGAGGTCGGCGGCGTGCAGGATCGCCAGACCCTCCGCCAGCGCGGCCATCTGCCCGTACTCGATGCCGTTGTGCACCATCTTCACGAAGTGCCCGGCCCCGGAGGGCCCGCAGTGCAGGTAGCCCTGCTCGGCCGGGGTGGGGGCGCCGTCGCGGCCGGGGGTGCGCGCCGCCGCGGCCACGCCCGGCGCCAAGGCGGCGAGCACCGGCTGCAGCAGGGCCACGGACTGCGGGTCGCCGCCCACCATCAGGCAGTAGCCGCGTTCGCGTCCGAACACCCCGCCCGAGGTCCCGACGTCGACCAGGGAGACCCCGCGCCCGGCCAGCTCGGCGGACAGGCTGATCGCGTCGCGGTAGTAGGAGTTGCCGCCGTCGACGATCACGTCGCCGGCCTGCAGGTGCTCGGCCACCGCGCGCACCTGGTCGGCGGTGATGGCGGCCGGCACCATCAGCCACACCGCCCGCGGCGGGGTCAGCTGCGCCGCCACGTCGGCCAGGGACGATGCGCCCACGGCCCCCTCGGCGGCCAGGGCGGCCACGGCGTCCGGGGACACGTCGTAGGCCACCACCTCGTGCCCCGCGGCCATCAGGCGACGGGCCATGTTGGCCCCCATCCGGCCCAGTCCCACCATCGCGATCTGCATGCGCCGCTCTCCTCGCTCGCCGCCGCCGCACCGTGTCGGCGCCGGCCTCCATCCAACCAGCCGGGGACCCAGGAGCGCTCCGCGTCGGCCCGGGGGGTGGGCGGGGGCGCTGGGACGCAATACTTGGCGCGGCGGCCCGCGACGGCCGGGGACCGACGAGGAGGGACCGGGCGTGACCTACGTCATCGCACAGCCTTGCGTAGACGTGCTCGACAAGGCCTGCATCGAGGAGTGCCCTGTCGACTGCATCTACGAGGGCGAGCGGATGCTCTACATCCACCCCGACGAGTGTGTCGACTGCGGCGCCTGCGAGCCGGTGTGCCCCGTAGAGGCGATCTTCTACGAGGACGACCTGCCCGAGCAGTGGAAGGACTTCTACAAGGCCAACGTCGAGTTCTTCGACGACCTGGGGTCACCGGGCGGCGCCTCCAAGCTCGGCAAGATCGAGAAGGACCACCCCCTGGTCGTCGGCCTGCCGCCGGCGGCCGAGGAGAGCTGAGCATCCCGGCGGACCCGGTGGGGCCAGGGATGCGGGCGCCGCGCGGGCGCACCGATCTGCCGGACTTCCCCTGGGACACCCTGGCGGGCGCGGCGGCACGTGCGCGCGCCCACCCCGGCGGCATCGTGGACCTGTCGGTGGGCACCCCTGTGGACCCGACCCCTGCCCCGGTCGCCGCTGCGCTGGCCGCCGCGGTGGACGCACCGGGCTACCCGCAGACCGCGGGCACGATGGCGCTGCGGGACGCGGCCGCTGGGTGGCTGGCGCGCCGCGGGCTGGCGGTCAGCCCCGACGCGGTGGTGCCCACGATCGGCTCCAAGGAGTTCGTCGCCCTGTTGCCCCTCCTGCTGGGGCTGGGGCCCGCCAGCACGGTGGCAGTGCCCCGGCTGGCCTACCCGACCTACGCGGTCGGCGCCGCGTTGGTCGGCGCACGGGTCACTGCCTGGCAGGACGGCGTCGGCGACGCCGACCTGGTGTGGGTCAACTCCCCGTCCAACCCGACCGGGGAGGTGGCGACCCCCGGGGAGCTGGCGGACCTGGTCGCCGCCTGCCGGGACAGCGGGGCCCTGCTGGTCTCCGACGAGTGCTACCTGGACTTCGGTTGGGAGTCCCGGCCGCTGTCGGTGCTCGACGCCTCGGTGTCCGGCGGGAGCCACGAGGGGCTGCTCGCCGTGCACTCGCTGTCCAAGCGATCCAACATGGCCGGGTACCGGGCCGGACTGGTCAGCGGGGACCCCGAAGTCGTGGCGGCGGTGGTCGCCACCCGCAAGCACCTGGGCCTGATGACCCCAGCCCCGGTGCAGGCGGCCGCCACCGTGGCCTGGGCGGACGACGCGCACGTGGACGTGCAGCGAGCCCGCTACGCCGCCCGTCGGGCCCTGCTACGCCCCGCGCTGGGCGCGGCGGGGTTCCGCGTGGAGGACAGCCCCGCCGGGCTGTACCTGTGGGCGACCCGCGGCGAGGCGGACCGGACGAGCGTCGACTGGCTCGCCGCGCGAGGGATCCTTGTGGCCCCGGGGTCGTTCTACGGCGACGCGGGCGCCCGGCACATCCGGGTCGCCCTGACCGCCACCGACGAGCGTGTCGCCGCCGCCGCTGACCGCCTGACCGCCTGACCGCCACCACCTGCCCGAGGCAGGCTCGCGGGGGCAGCTGCGCACAACGGGCCGTGACGTCACGGGCCTGCGGGGTGGGTACGCCGGTCTCGTACGACGCACCTGGCCAGGCGGCTGGCGCCCCGAGTGCGCCTGCCGCTGCTAGAGCCGGACGGGGTCAACGACCGGGCCGGCTGGGTGGCGGCACCGCCGACGGAGCTCCGCGCCGAGGTCGCCGCCGCGCTGGAAGGCTCCGAGTCCACCCACGGGCAGTGGGTGGTGGACGGCGACGACCGCAGCCTCGTGGCGGACCTGCTGACCCCGGACACCGACGGGTGGCTGGACCACCCGGACGGCCCTGGGCGGCACCGGTCGGGCCGCGGCCAGCAGGACGCCCTAGACGTGCTCGCGGGCCACCTGCCGCGGTCCCGCGCGCCGGCGTGGCCGGCGTGTGGAGGCCGCCCACGCCGGGTGGACGACTCGTCGTCGAGCGGCTGGCGAGCACGAGGACCACCGATGTCGGGGCTCGCGACGTCCCGCCGCTCATGGCGGCCAGCCGCGCGGCGGTCGTCGCTGCGCTGGGCAGGCGCCCGCCAAGCGTGCCCCGGCGGCCTACTGGGCGGTGTGCAAGTCGGCAGTCAGGGCGCCCCAGGCGCCCTCGCGGGCCAGGACCTGCACGGCGCCGGTCATGCTGTTGCGCCGAAACAGCAGGCCCGCACGACCGGACAGGGCGCGGGCGGCGACCACCGACCCGTCCGGCAGGCTCACCTTGGTGCCTGCGGTGACGTAGCAGCCTGCCTCGACCACGCACCCGTCGCCGAGCGCGATCCCGATCCCGGCGTTGGCCCCCACCAGGCACCCGCGGCCCACCGAGACCCGTTCGCTGCCGCCACCGGACAGCGTCCCCATGAGCGAGGCGCCCCCGCCGATGTCCGAGCCGTCCCCGACCACCACGCCGGCGCTGACCCGGCCCTCCACCATCGAGACCCCGAGCGTGCCCGCGTTGAAGTTGACGAAGCCCTCATGCATCACGGTGGTGCCCGGTGAGAGGTAGGCACCCAGGCGAACTCGGTCGGCGTCGGCGACCCGCACGCCGGTGGGCACGACGTAGTCCAGCATGCGGGGGAACTTGTCGACTCCGAGCACGGTGACGGCACCGTCGCGGGCCTGCAGGCGCGCCCGGGTCACCTCGAAGCCGTCCACCGCGCACGGGCCGGCAGAGGTCCACACCACGTTGGGCAGCACGCGGAACAGACCCTCGAGGTTGAGCCCGTGGGGGGCGACGAGACGGTGGGACAGCAGGTGCAGCCGCAGGTAGGCGTCCGGCACGTCGGCGGGGGGCGCGTCCAGGTCCACCGTCACGGTGACCAGCTCGCGGGTCACCTCGCGGGCAGGGTCGGACACTGTCAGGTCCGCCAGTCCCGCCGGGGTGGGCGGCACAGCGCCGAGGACCGGCTCCGGGAACCAGGCGTCCAGCACGGCCCCTCGGGCGTCGAGGGTGGCCAGCCCGACCCCCGCGGCGACTCGTGGGGTTGGCTGGGGTGCGGCCGGGTCGGTGTCGATCATCGGGCTACGGTAGCGAGGTGGCGGAGGTGGACCTGCGGGCGGACGTGGCGACCCTGACCGCGGCGCTGGTGGACATCGCCTCGGTGAGCGGACAGGAGCGGGCCCTGGCCGACGCAGTGGAGACGGCGCTGCGCCGCTGCTCCGACCTGGCGGTCGTGCGCGACGGGGACGCGGTCGTGGCGCGCAGCGGCGGGCAGGGTGCCCGCGTGGTGCTGGCCGGCCACCTGGACACCGTGCCGGAGGCCGCCAACCTGCCGGGCGTGCGCGCGGACGGCCGCATCGCAGGGCTTGGCGCCTGCGACATGAAGGGCGGTGTCGCTGTCGCGCTGCGGCTGATGGCCCAGGCGGCGCGTGTCGGCCGCCCGCTGACCGGGGTGTTCTACGACGGCGAGGAGGTCGACGACGCGAGGAACGGCCTGCGTCGGCTGCTGGCCACCCACCCGGACTGGCTCGACGGGGAGTTCGCCGTCCTGCTGGAACCGACGGACGGCGTCCCTGAGGCAGGCTGCCAGGGCTCGCTGCGCGCGGAGGTGACCGTGACGGGCGTGCGCGCCCACACCGCACGCGCCTGGACCGGCAGCAACGCCATCCACGCCGCCGCCGGCGTACTGGACCGCCTCGCGGGCTACGTTCCGCGGGAGCCGGTCGTGGAGGGCTTGTCCTTCCACGAGGGGCTGCAGGCGGTCCGGATCAGCGGCGGGGTCGCGGGCAACGTGGTGCCCGACCACGCCGTGGTGACGGTCAACCACCGGTTTGCCCCGGACCGCGACGTCGAGGCGGCCACCGCACACCTCCGCGAGGTGTTCACCGGCTACGACGTGGCGGTGGTCGACGCGTCGCCGGGCGCACCACCCGGGCTGGACGTGCCCGCGGTCGCCGCGTTCGCCGCGGCACTGGGGGGGCAGGTGCGGGCCAAGCTGGGCTGGACTGACGTCGCCCGGTTCGCCGCCCGCGGCGTCCCGGCGCTGAACTTCGGCCCGGGTGACCCCCTGCTCGCGCACACCGCGGGGGAGTGGGTCGCCGAGGCGTCCCTGCGCGACGTCGAGGACCGGCTGCGCGCAGCGCTGGCCGCCGGGTAGCCGTACTGGCCCCGCGTCATGCTGCGGGCCCGGCCCCCCCAGGGGGAACCGGGCCCGCGGCGGGGACGAGGAGCGCTACGCGGCGTTCGCCTCGACATCCAGCGTGATCTTGACCGTGTCGCCGACCAGCCAGCCGCCGGTCTCCAGTGCGGCGTTCCACACCAGGCCGAACTCCTTGCGGCTGATGGAGGTCGTCGCCTCGAAGCCGATCTTGCGGGTGCCGTAGGGGTCGGTGGACGCGCCCTGGAAGTCGACCTTGAGCTCGACCGGCTTGGTCACGCCGTGGATCGTCAGGTCGCCGAGGACGGTGAAGTCGTCGCCCCCGGTGTGGGTCACCGAGGTGGAGGTGAAGGTCAGGGTCGGGAACTTCTCCACCTCGAGGAAGTCAGGGGACTTCAGGTGGCCGTCGCGCTGCTCGTTGGCGGTGCTGATCGACGCCGTCTGGATGGTGACCTCGACCTTGGAGTTCGCCGGGTTGGCACCGTCGATGGTCAGCGTGCCGTCGAAGTCGGCGAAGGATCCGCGCACGGTGGAGACCATCGCGTGCTTGGCCGCGAACGCGATGTGGGTGTGGGGCTTGTCCAGGACCCAGGTACCGGTGGTCGTGGCCAGGTCGGTGGTGGTGTCGCTCATAGTGCTCCTCAGGTTGGGGGGGTCTACGAGGACTCCCCGAGATGTCGGCGGCGCCCACGATAGTTGAACGTGAAAGCACCTGCCCCGATTGCATCATGCGAGGACCGGGAGCGCAAGCCTGCGTCGGGTGGCGCGGCCCGTCACCGAGCCGCCGCTTGGCTAGCGTGGACGGCGTGACCGAGCCCGTAGACCCTCCCGAGGACCTTGCCGGCGACCGGCCGCGCGAGCGCCAGCGCGGCCCCGTCCGGCTGCGCCGCGCCCTGGTCGAGCCCACCACGACCGACCAGCGGCTGCTGGATGCGGCGGGCCCGTCGGACTGGGTGCACACCGACCCGTGGCGCGCCCTGCGGATCCAGGCCGAGTTCGTCGAGGGGTTCGGGTTGCTTGCCGAGCTCGGGCCGGCCGTGTGCGTGTTCGGCAGTGCCCGCACGGCTCGCGACGCGGCGGAGTACGCGGCCGCCGAGCAGCTGGGCGCCGGGTTGGCCCGGGCCGGCTACGCCGTGATCACCGGTGGCGGACCGGGGGTGATGGAGGCCGCCAACAAGGGCGCCTGCGAGGCCGGTGGGGTGTCGGTGGGCCTGGGGATCGAGCTGCCGTTCGAGCAGGGGCTCAACGAGTGGGTCGACCTGGGGATCAGCTTCCGGTACTTCTTCGTGCGCAAGACGATGTTCGTGAAGTACTCCGAGGCGTTCGTCGTGATGCCGGGCGGCTTCGGCACCCTGGACGAGCTGTTCGAGGCCCTCACCCTGCTGCAGACGGGCAAGGTGACCGCCTTCCCCGTCGTGCTGGTGGGGCGGGCGTACTGGTCGGGGCTGTTGGACTGGCTGGCCGCCACGGCGGCCGCCACGGGACGGCTGTCCAGCGTCGACCTGGACCTCGTGTCGGTGACTGACGACGTGGACGAGGCCGTCGAGCAGATCACCCAGGCGCGTGCGCACCGGGCGGCGCGCCGCGGTCAGGAGCAGGCGTCCGTGGCCGCCACGGCGGCCGCGGAGGGCACCCTGGACGGGGCGGCGGGGCGGTGAGCACGCCAGCCGCGGCCGCGTCAGGGCCGCCGGCCGTGGCGGTGTGCGTCTACTGCGCGTCCTCCACGACCGTGCCTGCGCGCTACCCCGCGTTGGCCGCCTCGGTGGGCACCGGGCTGGGCAGGCGCGGCTGGGCGTGTGTGTCCGGGGGCGGCTCGGTGTCCGCGATGGGCGCCCTGGCCCGTGCCGCCCGGGCGGCCGGCGCGCACACCGTCGGGGTCATCCCGGCGGCGCTCGCCGCCGCCGAGGTCGCCGACACCGACGCCGACGAGCTCGTGGTCGTGGCGGACATGCGCACCCGCAAGGCCGTCATGGACGCCCGGGCTGACGCCTTCCTCGCGCTGCCCGGCGGACTGGGCACCTTGGAGGAGCTGTTCGAGGTGTGGGTCGCGGCCAGCCTGGGCATGCACACCAAGCCGGTGGTGGTGTGCGACCCGGACGGGGTGTTCGACTCGGTGCGCACCCTCGTGGACGACCTGGTCGGCGCCGGCTTCGTGCGCCCCGCGGCGGCCAGCGTGGTGGTGTGGACCACGGACGTCGAGGAGGCACTGGACGCGATCGAGCAGCGCCTCGCTGCGGCGCCCACCCCTGGCGCGGTCGCGGCCGGCAGCGCCGAGGAGGCGCTGGAGGCGGACTAGCGGGCGGCCACCGCCGGCTAGGCCAGCCCCCGCCGGGGGTTCGCCGGCACCATGTCCCCGGCGATCGCCGCGACCATGTCCAGGGTCTGAACGGTGGCGGCCACGTCGTGGGCGCGGAAGACCCGGGCGCCCAGCCATGCGCTGACCGCCGTCGCCGCCAGCGTCCCGGTCAGCCGGTCGCCGACCGGCAGGTCCAGGGTCTCCCCGACGAAGTCCTTGCGCGACAGGCTCACCAGTACCGGGTAACCGGTGGCGACGAGCTCGCCGAGGCGGCGGGTGACCTCCAGGGAGTGCCAGGTGTTCTTCCCAAAGTCGTGGCCCGGGTCCACCAGCACCGCGTCGGGACGCACGCCCGAGGCCACGGCCGCGGCGGCCAGCGCCGTCGTGTCTGCGACGACGGAGGCCATCACGTCGACGTAGCCGACCCGGTGCGGTCGGGTCCGGGGCGGGGTCCCCCCGGTGTGGGTGGCCACGTACCCGGCCCCGTAGCGGGCCGCTACGGCGAGCAGCTCGGGCTCCCAGCCGCCCCACGCGTCGTTGACGAGGTCCGCGCCAGCGTCGCAGACCTGTTCGGCCACCTCCGCGCGCCAGGTGTCCACCGACAGCACCACATCGGGGTGGCGCTGTCGTAGCGCGGCGACCACGCCGACGGTGCGGCGCAGCTCCTCGGCCGTGTCCACCTCGGCGCCGGGGCCGGCCTTCACCCCCCCGATGTCCAAGATCCCCGCCCCGGCCGCGACCGCCGCGTCCGCAGCCGCCAGCGCCGCGTCGGAGTCGTAGGTCGCCCCCGCGTCGTAGAACGAGTCCGGGGTCCGGTTGATGATCGCCATCACCACCCGCTGCCCGGGCGGGAAGGTGGCGCGGCCCAGGCGCAGCGGGCCGGGCTCGCGCGCCGCGGCGGGGAACCGGGACGGGTCGGGCGGTGCGGGCACGCCCCAGAGTGGCACGATCTAGTTCGCGGCCCGGTACAGGGGTCGGGTGGGAGGCGGACGTGACACTCGTGTGGGTGTTCGTCGCGGTGGTGGTGGTCGTCGGCACCGTGTTCGTGGCGGCCGGGTTCGGTGCGCCCGCCCCCGAGCCGGGGGCGGACCGCGCGCCCCTGGACCTGCCGGGCGACCGCGCGCTGGCGGCGGCCGACTTGGCGTCGCTGCGGCTGTCGGTGGCGCTGCGCGGGTACCGGATGGACGAGGTTGACGACGTGCTGGACCGCCTTGCGGTCGAGATCGCCCACCGGGACGCGCTGATCGCCCAGCTGTCCGAGGGCGCCGTCCTGGCCACCGCGGTGCCGCTGGCACCCGACGCGTCCCCTGCGGGGCACCCCACCTCGGACGGCGACGATGCAGGGCGCTAAGGGCCACGTCGACGTCGACGTCATCCTCGATGTCGACCAGGCCGCCGCGTGGGCGGCCGTCACCGACTGGGCCGGCCAGTCGCAGTGGATGCTGGGCACCCAGGTGCGCGCCACCGTCGCCGACGGGGTCGGGGTCGGCGGGGGGGTCGAGGCCTTCACCGGGATCGGGCCGCTAGGGGTCTGGGACACCATGGTGATCACCGAGTGGGACCCCCCGCACCGTGCCGCGGTGGTGCACACCGGCCGGGTCATCCGTGGCACCGGGACCTTCGAGGTGTTCGCCCTGCCCGCCGGCCGCAGCCGTTTCGTGTGGGCGGAGGACCTGGAGCTGCCCGCGGGGCGGGCGGGACAGCTGGGCTGGCCGGTGGTCCGGCCGTTGGTCGCCGCCGGGGTCCGCGCGTCCCTGGCGCGCCTGGCCCGCCAGCTCGCCGATCGGTGAGCGACACCCAGCCCGGACCGGACGGAGCGCCGCGCTGCCCCTGGGCGGTAGGCAGCGCGGACTACCTCGCCTACCACGACACGGAGTGGGGCGTACCCGTGCGCGACGACCACGGGCTGCTCGAGCGGGTCTGCCTGGAGGGCTTCCAGGCGGGGCTGAGCTGGCTCATCGTCCTGCGCCGCCGCGACGCTCTGCGGGCGGCGTTCGCCGGTTTCGACGCCGACGCCCTGGCTGCCTTCACCCCCGAGCAGGTCGAGGAGGCGCTCGCGGCCCCCGGGGTGATCCGCAACCGGGCGAAGGCCGCCGCGATGGTCGGCAACGCCCGTGCCGCACTGGCGCTGCCCGGCGGCCTGGCCGCCCTGGTGTGGTCGTTCGCGCCGTCCCCGCGACCGCGCCCCCGCGTGCTGGCCGACGTCCCCGCGGTGACCGAGGAGTCTGCTGCGCTGGCCGCCGCGCTGCGGACCGCCGGCTTCCGGTTCGTCGGGCCGACCAGCTGCTACGCCCTGATGCAGGCCTGTGGCCTGGTGGACGACCACCTCGACGGCTGCTGCGTACCGCTGCAGGGGCCGCGCCGTTCGGTCCGCTCCCGCCGTAGCGGATAATGGTCCGGTGCGCCCCCGGTAGCGGGGGGCGACTGTGTCGCACGAGCCACGTCCACGAAAGGGGAATGACGATGGCGGCCATGAAGCCGCGGACGGGTGATGGCCCGCTCGAGGTCACCAAAGAGGGACGTGGGCTGGTCATGCGGGTGCCGCTGGAGGGCGGTGGCCGGCTGGTTGTCGAGCTGTCCGCCGACGAGGCGAACGCTCTGGGTGACGCACTGAAGGCGGCGGCGGGCTAGCTCCGACGCCGCGGGGTGCGCCCCGCGCTGACCCCAGGGCCCCGGCGCTCGCGCGTCGGGGCCCTGTCACGTGCCAGGGGCTTTGTCCTCGCGGTGCTGCTGCCGGGCCTAGGCGGGCTCGGCACGCCGCACGGCCACCAGCAGCCCGTCGCCGACCGGCAGGAGGCTGGCGACGAGTCGCTCGTCGGCCCGCACGGCGTCCGCCACCGCGCGCAACGCCACGGTCTCCTCGTCGACAGCCGCCGGGTCGGCGACCTTGCCGTCCCGCAGGGTGTTGTCGAAGGCGACCACGCCACCGGGGCGCAGCAGCCGCAGCGCCTCGGTGAGGTAGTCGGGGTACTCCCGCTTGTCCGCGTCGCAGAACACGAGGTCGTAGGCGCCGTCGGTGAGCCGCGGCAGCACGTCCAGTGCGCGGCCCAGGATCGTGCGGGTCCGGGTCACCGCCACGCCTGCGTCGGCATAGGTCATCTTCGCCAGCCGCATCTGCTCGGCCTCGGCCTCGATGGAGGTCAGCACCCCGTCGGGATGCATGCCCCGCAGCATCCACACCCCCGACACCCCCGTACCGGTGCCCACCTCCACCACGGCGCGGGCGTCCAGCATGGCGGCCAGGAACCTCAGTGCGGCACCCCCACCGGCCCCGATCGGCGTGCAGCCGGCCTCCACGGCCCGCGCTCGGGCGGTGGCCAGCACCTCGTCCTCGGCGACGAAGGACTCTGTGTACTCCCAGCTCGACGGGCTCGGCGCGGTGATGGGGTGCTCCTCTCCTCGGTCGCGCCCGCGTGCCGGCCGCGCCGGGAGCAGGCTAGCCGCCCGCGCCGGCTGGGATCAGCCGTTGGCCATCGCCCGTTCGCCGGGCACCCCGCGCGGCGCCGTGCGGCTAGCCTGGACCGGTGGGCGCCGGAGCGGCGCCCGTGGGCGGGCGAGGGGAGGCAGGCGGCATGGACCTCGGCCTGCCGGAGATGGTGCTGCTCGCGGTCGCCGCCCTGTTCATCTTCGGGCCGAACCGCCTGCCCAAGGTGGCCGCCGAGGCGGCGCGGATGCTCCGCGCGCTGCGCGAGGTCGCCGCCAGCGCTCGTGCCGAGCTCAGCGAGGCGGTCGGGCCCGAGCTGGGCGACCTGGCCGGGCTGCGGGCGGACCTGGACCCCCGCGCGGCCCTGGCCCGGGTGATGGCCGCGGAGCCCACGGTGCCGCCGGGACCGACCCCGCCGCAGGCGCAGCCCACCACCGCGGCCCCCCTCGCACGCCCGGTGGCGCCGGGGGCACCGACCGCGGCTGTCCTGCCGGCCGGGTCGCCGCCGCCGTTCGACGACGAGGCGACGTAGCCCACCCGCCGGCCCAGGCCGCCGACGGCCGGCGAGGCGGGCTCAGCGCCCGGCGGGGCTGACGGCCAGCGGGCGGCCCGCCAGCCCGCGCGGGCGCCCGGCCAGCTGCTCCGCCACGTCGGCCAGCACCCGGGCCGCGGGGCTGTCGGGGCTGGCCAGCACGGCGGGCGCCCCGGTGTCGCCGCCGGCGGGCACGCTCGGGTCCAGCGGCACCTGACCCAGCAGCGGGACCGGCGCCCCCACGGCACGGCTCAGCGCCGCCGCCACCGCCGCCCCGCCGCCGGCACCGAAGACCTCCAGCCGCGAGCCGTCCGGCATCGCCAGCCAGGACATGTTCTCCACGACCCCGGCGATGCGCTGGTGGGTCTGCAGGGCCAGCGTCCCTGCCCGCTCGGCGACCTCGGCGGCCGCCTGCTGCGGGGTGGTCACCACGAGCAGCTGGGAGCCGGGCAGCAGCTGGGCGACCGAGATCGCCACGTCGCCCGTGCCGGGCGGCAGGTCCAGCAGCAGCACGTCCAGGTCCCCCCAGAACACGTCGGTGAGGAACTGGCTCAGCGCCCGGTGCAGCATCGGGCCCCGCCACATGACCGGTGCGTTGCCCGCGGTGAACATCCCGATGGAGATCACCGACACCCCGTGGGCGGACGGCGGCATGATCATCTGGTCGACCTGCGTCGGGCGGGCGGTCACGCCGAGCATCCGGGGCACGGAGTGGCCGTAGATGTCGGCGTCGAGCACGCCCACCCGCCGCCCGGAGGCGGCTAGCGCCACCGCCAGGTTGACCGTCACGGTGGACTTGCCGACCCCGCCCTTGCCGGACGCGACGGCGTAGACCTGGGTCAGGGAGCCGGGCTGCGCGAAGGGGACCACCGGCTCGGGGGCGCCCCCGCGCAGCATCGCGGTCATCGCCGCCCGCTGCTCCGCCGTCATCACCCCCAGCCGCACGCTGACCCCGCTCACGCCGGGCACGCCGGTGACCGCCTGGGTCACCCTCGAGGTGAGCGTGTCGCGCATCGGGCAGCCCTCGATGGTGAGCAGGACCGTCACGGCGACCTGACCGTCCTCGGCGACGTCCACCGCCTCGACCATGCCGAGCTCGGTGATCGGACGGTGGATCTCCGGGTCCTCGACGCCGGCCAGCGCCGTGCGGACCGCCTCGACGCTGACGCTCATGCATCGATGCTACGCACCGGGCCCGGCCGCGGCCGCGGCGTGCCCGGGGCGCCCGCGCAGCGGCACCCGGCCGAGCACGGTGGGAGGATCGCCTGTCGTGACGGTGCCCGCGCGCTCGGCGGTCCCCCGCCCGTCGCGGCGCGACGTCGGGCTGATGGCGATCGCGGTGACCGCGGTGGCCACCTCCGCGCCGCTGATCGTCGCCGCCCACCTGCCGGCTCTGGCCGTCGGGTTCTGGCGGGTCGCCCTTGCGACCGCGGTGATCGCCCCGTGGGTGCTGGCCCGTCGGCGGGGTGAGGTCGCCGCGCTCACCCGGCGGCGCTGCACCACCCTCGCCGCCATCCCCCTCGCCGGCCGGCTCGAATCCCTCAACGTCGCCGCCGCGGCCGCCGTGGCCTGCTTCGAGCTGGCCCGCCGCCGCGCCGGCGCCCCGCCCGACCGCTGACCGCCGAGCCGGTGGTGGGAGTCGAACCCACGACCTGACGATTACAAATCGCCTGCGCTACCGCTGCGCCACACCGGCCGAACGCCCCACGGTACCCGGGGTGGGCCGCGACGCCGACGAGGGTCCTTGCTTCGCGCGCAGCGCGTTGGCAGGCTGACCGCAAGATGCCCTGGAGCGATCATGACCGCCGCATCCTCGAATTCGAAGGGTCGTGGTGGACGCGTCCCGGCTCGAAAGCGGCCGCCATCCGCGAGGAACTCTCCATGTCACCGTCCGCCTACTACCGGCGTCTGGCCGGGCTGGCCGACTCCGCCGACGCCGTCCGGC
>Ga0209698_10000603_pt1 | contig 41282 bp, 37 predicted proteins | sample LitLauG_LLR_2012_FD_187203 | JGI IMG/M metagenome (GOLD analysis project Ga0209698, IMG submission 187203) | Freshwater sediment microbial communities from Pennsylvania, USA - Little Laurel Run_MetaG_LLR_2012 (SPAdes) (version 2) | ecosystem: Environmental > Aquatic > Freshwater > Creek >... | reverse complement strand
CTGGCTCGTGTGTTCCGAAATCTTCCCGATCGAGGGCCGCGAAATCGGGATGACGATTACGACCATGGTCAACTGGACCTTCGCCGGCCTCGTGATGGCCAACGCTCTCTCCTTTATGCAAGCGCATGGGAACGCGTCGATCTTCTATGTGTTCGCAGTCTTCTGCGCGCTCGCGGTCGTCTTCGTAGCCCTGTTTGTACCCGAGACCAAGGGGATCACTCTGGAAGAGATGGAGTTCAACCTCAAGAACGGCGTTCGACTTCGCGACCTTGGCAATCGCCTAACCGGACAGGCCAAGCTGGGTGCGACACCATAAAGAAGCCTTGATCGCAGTCGTGCTTGTGCAGTGCAGGCAAGACGTTGAGAAGGCGAATCGGCGAGCACTTGGAAGCGCCGAAAAAGCAAAAGCAAAAAGTCCCGAGGTGACATCCCGGGACTTTTGCTTTTTAGGGCTGCGAGCTTTGCACGGTTTAATGCGAAACGGCGGCGAACAGGGGCGAGCGCATCAGCGCCTGAAATTTTTGATCGTCGCTTTTGAAATGGACCTGCAGATTCGCGCTGTCGGAATCGACCGTGGTGGAGTCGATCGCGGTCTTTTCCGCCGGGGTGGCATTGAGTTTCTTGTACAGCATGACGCCCTTGAGTACTGTGGAAAGCGTGGCTGCAGTCATCGAATCGGCAGTCAGGACGCTGAAATCGAGATTGACTCCGCTCTGGAAGCTCATGGTGTAGTGCGATGCCAGAATGCGCTTCTTGACGCTCTCGTAGTCGCCGACTTTGGAAGCATCGCCCATGGCGGAAAACATTACGGCTTGCGTGCCCTGCTGATCGAGGATGCTCCACAGGGGAGCGCTGTCGACGGCGGACATCTGATCGGTCATGACAGGATTCGAATCCATCGAGGGGCGCTTGCCGTCGCGGGTATTCAGGGCGCTGTGCAAGGAGTCGGAAGTGCCGAAGGCCAGGGTGTTGTCGTCGAGGAAGGTCATCACCAGGCCATTATCCATCGGGTAAATGCTGGCGGTGCCGAATTTGACGGCCGCGATCTTCTTGAGTTTCATCTTCTTGAGGACGGCCTTGGCGGAGAACGATCCCTGGGCCACGCCAATGGTCTGAATGCCCTTTTTCTCGGTGCGGAAAGAGGCGAAGTTGAGCTGGTCGAGATCGTGGTCGGAGTCGATGCCGATGCCCTTCAGCGCGGACTCGAGTTCCTTCAGGTTGTCGGGCATGACCTGCTGTTTGAGCGCGATGGCGGTCGGGGAATCCTTAAGCGCGCGGTAATCGACGCCGATCAGCTGCTGAATCTCAGCAGGCATCATGGAGCGCGCCGACGACGCCATCGGCATGGCGACGGCAGCCGTTGCGCACAAAAGCAAAACCGCTAGACACAAATTCTTCATAGAAATTCCTCGCAACGAAATCCTCAAACTGAGCTTGTGTTTTAGATGCAAGCTGCAAACTCTGCGTTGGCGATCTTTGGCGGTCTTTTAGACCGTTCTGGTCTCATTCTAGTCCCTAAATGTGCACGGTGGGCCGGTACTAAAGTGTTTCCTACCCGGGCTTGGCCATAGAACGCTCGAATCGAGGTTGTTTGCGTGGAAAACAGACGGCTCGGCTTGAGGGTCGTCTGGAACGCAGCTACGATCACGCGCGGCTGCGAAACAGGGCGCATCTTCACCTGACCGCAAAACTTATTTCAAGTCCGACGCATGGGGAGTTTCCTCCAGGGCTGAGCAATCTTGCTCAGACGCACGACCCGCTGTACCGCTAACGTCGAGGTGTGCTTCCAGCCGAAACGTCGCGGAGCCCGAAAGTCGCTTGCCACCTTGCAGGACCGAGATATGGTGAAGGGAACTGCGCCAATCCGGGTCATTTCTCTTCTTCTGCTGTCTGCGTGCGGGGCCTTGTGCCAGAAGCGCGCTTCAACTGGCTTGCTTGAGGAAGTGCAGTTTGACGGCTCACACTCACCCGGAGTGCGGCGCCAAGAGATAGGTTCGTGGAGATCGCTTCCTGATGCTCCGTCGTCGGTACAGCCTCCAACCCAAGCAGAGAGACTTCACGGGTTCTTCGATGAAGCAAGCTCGCCTTTGACACTTGGCGCAGTTAAAGTCAGCCCGAGCGGAATGCGCGGAACGGAAATGGGACATTTCACTCCCGGACCGCCGCCCAGCTTAACCGCTGTTTATCAGGCGGCGTTCATTCAAAAAGAGTCCGGCGCCTTTCTTGGTAAGTACCTGTATCCGCCGTTGCTCAACCGACGTTATTACGCTTCGACCAGCGACAGCTTTATGGGCCGGGCATCCTACGCAGCCTCGCGCATTTTTATCACGCGCGACGGCTCCGGAAGAGGAAGGCTGAATACTTCGTATTTCCTCGGAGTGCTGGCATCGGTCGCTGTCCATAGTTCTTACCGTAGTTCTTACCGTCCAAATGGGATGCAATCCACTTCAGCGACATTCGGCAATTTTGGCTCCACGGTTGGCAGCGACGCGGGCATCAACGTCTACCGCGAGTTTGGGCCTGGCCTCCGGCAAATGGTGAAGGGGCACACACCGAAGTTCATGTCTAGGATCGAAGCGCGCATTACCCACGGCCAGCCTCCGAGGGATGTCGTTTCCATCCCTGCCAAGTAAATATCCTGCTCGACAATAAAAACCGGGGAGTCTTCATCTGACTTGCGAACCTATTTCAAGCCCAGCTCGCCGTTGTACTGTTGGATAATCCCGTAGCACTCACAGGCGGAGTCTTCAAGTTTCTTGTGGTTCACGATCTTCACTGCGCCGCGGGTGTACTCGATGAGTTTCTTGGTCTGCAAAACACCAGCTGCCAAACTCACACTAGGCCTGTCTGTCCCCAGCATAGTTGCGAGAAAATCATGGGTGATAGGCAGCGACTCCGAATCCACCCTGTCCTGAGTCATTAGCAACCACCGCGCCAGGCGCTGCTTAATATCGTGCAGCCGATTACACGCAGCGGTTTGTGCAACCTGCATACCCTGAACTACGGCATAGCGGCTCAAAATCAACTGCAGGTGTGGAGCAGATTCCAAAGTGCTTTGCAAAGCTGCAACCTCTACCCGAAACCCATCGCCTGTGATTTGTACCACCGATTGAAGCGGGCTCCTGCTCAGGCCAACCGAGGCCGGTGTTCCTGTAAAACCCTCATTGCCAACGATGCCGGCTTCGGCGGTCTTTCCATCTTTCATTACGACCACCAGAGAAATCAAACCTCGATTCGGAAAATATGCGAATTCCAGCTTTCCACCCCCCTGATGGAGGACTAGATGGCTTGGCAAGCTGACGTATTCAAGATGAGGACGCAATGAGCTGTAGTCGCTATCGGAGAGTGATAGAAGTATCAGATTGCCGACTGGTTTTCCTTCGGTATTCGTCCGCTCGCCAGACTGCACGACTTGGAGGCCTTTGCTTTCCACAAACGATCCCTTAAGACACAAGAATCACAGCCGGAAACCTCTCCCATAGGGGAGACAGGAACCCTAGTTCAAACGAGGCGCGAAATCAAGGTACGGGCGCGAAGAAAAGTTTTCTCGTGTGTAGGATATCGAACTGACATTCACACCCACACATGTAAACTTCGTCAGCCTCTTTGCACAGCGCGTCGCGAGACCGGTTGAGGGGGGATCTGCGCAATCAGGCAGTATGCGGGTGCGAAAGTGGCTCCTATCGCGAACTGCAGGTTTCGCACCCGCATACAAAAGCTACTCGCGAGCGCTAAGGCATGAGGTCAGACGCGATGGTGCACAGCGGCGAGGGCCACCATGAGGCGGGAACTGGTATGGATTGAACAACAGGATTTTCGTGGCTTTGGCTGCTCCGAATGTGGCTGGCGGTTCCAACCTTCTGGACCGCCCACCGGCGCATCTTTCGATGAAATGATGAGGAACTATGAGTTGCAGCGCGACAAAGCGTTTACGTCGCATATTTGCGCCGATCACCCAAGGACCGAGAGAAGGCGCAGCAAGAACGGCGGATAATTCAAAATGCCAACCTTGGGAAAAGCTTTACCGAGCCGCAGTCCTCGAGTCCGACCGGAGCAAGTTGCCGCAGCGGATCGAGGTGGCAGAGGCCGCGATTCTAGAGCGCGCGAAGTTTATCAGAGTCGCCGGGCAGCAATAGAAAAGAGCAGGCTGTTATTACTCGGGCACTGCACATCTTGCGCTTGCTGCGTGAGGCTGGGCCAAAGGCATAGCTTCACGCGATTGCCGCCGGAAAAAGTAATAGCTGATCGCTCCTAGCCTTTCAGCACTACTGCGCGCTTTCGCGTTTCGGTCACGAAGGCGTCGTCCTTCAGCGAATCAAGATTGATCTCGACATTCGCCAAAGCGCCTTCGAGCGCGGCCTTTGCCAGCGCAATCGCGGTCGTCAGGTCGGATTTCATGTTCGGGTTGGTGATTGGCCCCAGCTTATTTGCAATCTCGACCACCTCGACCGCTTTTTCGGCGACACCTAGAGGAACACTCGTTGCTTGCTTGAGAGCGGCGCTGATCGCGGCATCGCCGTTGGCAGATTCCTTGGCCGACTTGTAGGCCTTCATGACGACGTTGTAGGACTCAGCATCGGCGTCGATGGCGGACTTGAGTTCTTCGCGCAACTGGCTGAGTCTGGCGATGGCCGAACTGATCTGGCTTTCGTATTGCAGATAGGCTTTTTTGCCGCGCGACATGGACGCTACCATGCTTGCCAGTCCGGCGGCCATGGCTCCGCTGGCGGCGGCGGCGCTGCCTCCTCCGGGAGTGGCGGTGGGAGCGGCCAGTTGTTCGATGAAGGGCTCGACTCCGGCGCGCAGTCCCCCTACGGCCATTTTTCCACCCATGACCGCGGTCAGGCGGTTTTCGAGGATGAGCGAGGAATCGAAGTTTTCGACTTGCAGAAACCATTCCGCGGCCTGCTCTAAAGCTTTTTTTGGAATCAAGCCTACGATTTCGCTTGAGACCGGAATGACTCCGTAGCGCGCGGCTTCGCGTTTCACGTATTCGAAGACGCGATGGATGGGAGTCTGCTCGAAGTCGGTGAGGTTCATCGAGACCTGCGCCAGGCCTCGGACCAGAAATCCGGCCCCTTTGACGAAGCGCAGGCCGCCACTGGAAAAGCGCACGGCCTTTGCAACCTTCTTTGCGATGTCCACATCGGGCGTATTCAGGAAAACGTTATAGGCGATCAGGAACTTGCGCGCGCCAACAACCGTTGCGCCGGCCGTGGGATGCACTCGGGGCTCTCCGAAATCGGGCTTGCGAGCCGGGTTGGTGGCAATATCGGCCCGGATGCCTTCGAACTGGCCGCGGCGAATGTTTTCCAGGTTCTGGCGTTCGGGCGTGGCAGCGGCGGCTTCATAGAGATAAACCGGGATCTGAAACCGTTTCGCAGTCTCGGCTCCCACGTGGCGCGCCATGGCTACGCAGTCCTCGATAGTGACGCCGTCGATCGGGATAAAGGGCACGACATCGGCTGCTCCCATGCGCGGATGCGCACCCTGATGCTTGGTCAGATCGATCAACTCGGCGGCCTTCCCTACCCCGCGAATGGCGGCTTCCTGGATGGCTTCGCGCTCGCCGACTAGGGTGATGACGCAACGGTTGTGGTCGGAATCCATTTCGCGGTCGAGGAGATAGACTCCGGGAATCTTCATGGCTTGTACGATGGCGTCAACTTTGGCGGGATCGCGGCCTTCGGAAAAATTGGGGACGCATTCGACTAGAGTGCTGGGCATGGCGAGAAGGATAACGGGGGGCGGATCGGTCAGGCAAATGGGTCCACGCAATAGAAGGCCCTCAACGCGTTCTTTAGTTAAGGTCAGATGTGCGTGGTGCGATTGTTGATGAGACCTGGAGGTGGAGTGTGAAACTCGGGAAGACGCTTGGTCGAATTGGTTTTGTAGTAGGGTTTGTCGGCCCAGTCTTGTTTTAGGCGACACCTTACACGTTTGAGTCCGGTATTGTCTGTCTGTTGTGCCCTTATATTGACGCGGCGTTCATGCGGCCCTTGGATTGGCTGGAAATCGGCCTCAAGGTCGGACTGGTTCAGGGCCTGATATTTGCTGTTCTGGGTTTCGGCATCGGGCAATCAGTCTTTCGGATTATGAGACTTTTGACTACGATTTGACACCACTCGGTCTTAACAGGCAGACTGCAGAACTGTGCGTTGCACAGTTCGCCGCTCCGGCCGCGGTTTTACTTGAGGATAGTCCCGCCTAGTGTCGTGTCCCGGGAATATCGGGCATAAGTGTGCAGGTGCATCTTATACAGCGCGGGGGCGTTGGACGCTGCAAGCGAAATGCATAGGTCCTTCGCTTCGCTCAGGATGACCAGCCTGATTCATGGCAGAAATTAGCCGTCATTTGTCGAAAGGATGCGTCATGTATCGTCGGTCCCTAGTCTTCCTGTTGCTGATGGTTTCGTCTCTGCCCGCTTTCGGCCAGAAGGAACGTCATTTCATCTTTCACTACGCTTTCACGGTGAAAAACGTCAGTCCCGGCGGGCGGGTGCGGGTCTGGATTCCTCTGGCTCACTCCGATGCGTTTCAGGATGTGAAGGTCCTGTCCAGCAGCGGCGATTTGGTGCTCAAACAAATTAAGCAGATGGAATATGGGAACGAGGTCTTCTACGCGCAAGCCCCGAAGGCCGACAAGAGCGAGTACAAGTTCTCGGTGGACTATGACGTGGTGCGGAGAGAGCATGTTGTGCTGGCGAATGGAAAACCAGCGACTGAGGCGTCGTTCGCGCCCCCGCCGCATGTCGAATTGGCGCGATTTCTTGCGCCGGACCGGCTGGTGCCGGTGACGGGGGTTCCGGCGGAACTGGCGGCGCAGGAAACCAAGGGCGCGACCACGCCGGTGGAGAAAGCGCGGGACATTTACGAATATGTTCTTCGCACCATGAAATACGACAAGTCGGGCGAGGGCTGGGGACACGGCGACACGCTCTGGGCGTGCAATGCGAAGCATGGCAACTGCACCGATTTTCACTCCGTTTTTATTTCGATGGCGCGGGCGGAGAAGATTCCGGCGCGCTTTGAGATCGGGTTTCCGCTTCCGGCCGACAAACATTCGGCCGAGATTCCGGGATACCACTGCTGGGCGGAGTTCTACATCGAGGGAGCGGGCTGGGTCCCGGTGGACATTTCGGAGGCTTGGAAGCATCCGGAAAAACGCGACTACTTTTTCGGCGCGCACGATGTGAACCGGATACAGTTCACGCAAGGACGCGACTTGCGGCTGGGGCCGGCGCAGGAGGAGGCGCCGCTGAACTACTTTGTTTACCCGTATGTGGAGATTGACGGCAAGGAACATCCGAATGTTTCGACTGCGTTTTCGTTTGAGGACGCCGGCCCGATGCCGGCGAAAACCAGCGCCTTGCGCTAAGTTTGTGGTGTCTGGAGAACTTTGGCCGGTGTTAGAATTCCGGGAGTTGCCACATCCCAGAACGACAACGACAGGAGCGCATCATGCCGAAATATGTCATTGAGCGCGAGATTCCCAATGCCGGCAAGCTGACCCCGCTGGAGCTGCAGGGCATCTCGCAGAAGTCCTGCGGGGTCCTGCAGAAGCTTGGCCCCGAGGTGCAGTGGCTGGAGAGTTTCGTCACCGACGATAAGATCTATTGTGTCTATATCGCACCGAATGAAGAGTTGGTCCGGGAACACGCCCGCCAGGGAGGCTTTCCGGCCAATCGAGTTTCCCCCATACGCTACATCATCGGTCCAACCACCGCGGAAGAGAAGTAACCGACCAAAGTGCCCAATTTACGCAGGCGGACAATCGGTGTCTTTGACTCCGGCGTTGGAGGACTGACCGTGCTGCGGGCGCTGGTCGAGCGCATTCCCGACGCCGACTACCTCTACTTTGGCGACACGGCGCGTTTGCCTTACGGCTCGAAGTCGGCGGCCACGGTCGCGCATTATGCGGTGGGAGCGGTGCGCTATTTGCAGGACCACGGAGCGGAGCTGCTGGTGATCGCGTGCAACACGGCGACGGCGCTGGCGCTGCCCGAGATCCAAGCGGCGGCGGACGTGGAAGTGATCGGCGTGGTCGAGCCGGGGGCGGAAGCGGCGGCGGCGGCCAGCCGGAAACGGAAGGTAGTGGTCATCGGCACGGAAGCGACCATCGGCAGCCATGCCTACCGGTTGGCGCTCGAAGCCCGCGACGTCGCGGTGCGTGAAAAGGCTTGTCCTCTGTTTGTGCCGTTGGTCGAAGAGGGATGGGTGGAACATCCGTTGACCGAGGAAGTGGCGAGGATCTATCTGGCGGAAGCTTTTTCCGGCGACGCGGGCGACGCCGACGTGCTGGTGCTGGGCTGCACTCACTATCCGCTGATCAAGCCTTTGCTGCGGCGAGTGGCTCCGGAGCATGTCGCGATCGTGGACTCGGCGGAGTCAACGGCGCAGGAGGTGGCGGGCCAGTTGCAGATTCCACCCTCAACGGCATCCAGCAAGAGCGGTCTGCACGGCGCTCCCGCGCTCAAGTTCTTTGCGACGGACTCGGCGGAGAAATTCCGGAAGATGGGAACGCGGTTTCTGGGGCTTCCGGTGGAAGATGTGCTGCACGTGGACTTGAAGGAATAGGCGGCGGCCGTGCTGCGCACGGTATGGACTGGCGGGATCCGTCCCCACACTCTAAACAAAAACAGCCGCGTGCGCGGCCGTCTTCTGGGCTCCCAAACTCTTTCAGCAAGGGTCAGTACAGATGGAAAGTGACCTCGACGCTAATCGGGACTGCTACTGGCTTGCCGTCTTTCATGGCTGGATCGAAGCGCCAATTTTTTACCGCTTCGATCGCCTTTTCGTCCAGACCTAATCCTAAGGTTCGCAGCACTCGGATGTCCCGCGGCTTGCCGTCGGGATCGACTACCAGCCACAATACAACCACACCCATGTGCTTAACTTTGCGGGCTTCCTCGGAGTAGTCGGGATCGGGTGAATAAATCGCCTTCGGCGCGGAAACGCCGCCGCCCACATGGAACAATCCACCGCCTGTGCCGCCGCCACGGCCGGGGCCGTATCCGGGACCCTCGCCGGAACCGACACCGCCTCCGTTACCGGAACCAAGGCCGCCACCGGAGCCGATTCCGTTAGAGGGCACCGAGGGCAGGCGCGAAAGGGGATCGCCCAAGTCAGGCATGTTGGGCTGCTGCAATTTAATGTCGGGGGGAACCACGATGGTCGGGGCGACCGCCAGTTTTGGGTCGGGGTTGCGGATCACGGCTGCCGGCGGAGTGATCTGTTGCATGGACTGTTTGGGCAAGCGCCCTTGCGAGGCCTGCAGTTTGTCGCGATCGCCGCCACCACCGCCGCCGCCGCTGACCGTCTTCGAGGATGGCAGCATGGGAAGATTGTCGGGCGCGATCAATTCGACGGTTGCTTTCGGCTTCTCCACAACGATGCTGCGTCCCAGATAGGCGCCAGCGACAATCAGAGCCAAAGCAAGAACGTGAACCACGGTGGAGCCGAACGCACCGCGGCGCTTGTAGTTATAGAAGCCCCAGATGTCGCGCACGGGAACGGGCTTCGACGTCAGGACGAGAGGCGGAAGTTTCTTGGGGAAAAAGAATTCGTCAAGATTACGGAACAGGGATTTCCACAGGGACTCGTCCAGAGTCTGATTGGTGAGGAGAAGGTGCAACTCGGGCTCTGGACCCAGCGGTTGCAGATTCTGCGGCGTTTCCGGCATATTTTCCCGAGCAGTAATCCCAAACTTTACAGGGCGCCAGTCATTTGGATGCGCCAGGACTCCTGAAAGGTCGCTTGCAAAAAGACGAGCCTAGCCGCATGTTTAACCTACTGAGTTTAACCCAGTCAGTTAGATGCGCGCACAGGTTACGATCTGCTCAAAATTGTACACGCTTTCGCAGAACAGGAAACAGTACTTTTTGCATTCGTTCGCGGTACAACAGCCCTAAGAGACGTGCCCTTCCGGGTTGCCTATATAATGAAAAGATTCAATCAGTTGGGAGAACCTGACGAGTGCCGATGGACCTGAAATCCAGCATCAATTTGCCCAAAACCGGCTTCCCCATGAAGGCGGGACTGCCCCAGAACGAGCCCAAAATGCTGGAGCGGTGGGAGCAGATGGGGCTCTACGAGCGCATTCGCCAAGCCCGCAAAGGCAAGGAGAAGTACATCCTGCATGATGGCCCGCCCTATACCAGCGGACCGATCCACCTGGGGACGGCGATGAACAAGTGCCTCAAGGATTTCATCGTGAAGTCGAAAACCATGTCTGGATTCGATGCGCCCTACGTGCCCGGCTGGGACTGTCACGGGTTGCCGATCGAAATCAAGGTGGACAAGGAACTCGGTGGCAAGAAACTCGAGATGCACCCGACCGACGTGCGGCTGGAGTGCCGCAAATACGCGCAGAAGTTTCTTGATCTGCAGCGCCAGCAATTCAAACGCATCGGTGTCTTCGGGCGTTTTGACAAGCCGTACGCGACGATGACTCCGCAGTATGAGTCGGTGGTGCTCTCCACGTTTTTCTCGTTTTATGAAAACGAATTCGTCTATAAAGGCCTGCGTGCAGTTTACTGGTGCATGCACGACGAGACAGCGCTCGCCGAGGCCGAAGTCGAATACGAAAACCACACCAGTTCGACGGTCTGGGTGATGTACGCGCTGCTGGACGATCCGGCCACTGTCGACGCCGCGCTCGCCGGCAAGAAAGTTTGGACCATCATCTGGACGACTACTCCCTGGACTTTGCCCGCCTCGATGGCGGTGGCCTTTCATCCTGACGAAGAATATGTCGCGCTGGAATCGGGCGGCGAGGTTTACATTGTCGCCGCCAAGCTGGCCAAAGACGCCGCCGAGAAATGCGCCCTCGCCAACCCGCGGGAACTTGCCCACTTCCCTGGACGCAGGCTGGAGCGGCTGAACTTTCAGCACCCCTTTCTCGACCGCAAGGTCCTGGGGGTGCTCGCGGACTACGTGACCATGGACACCGGAACGGGTGTCGTCCACACCGCGCCCTCGCACGGCGCCGAGGACTTCTCCACCGGCGTCAAGTACGGCCTCGACGCAACCAGCAACGTCGATGAGAAAGGCATCCTGCGCAACGGCCTGCCGGAATACGAGGGCAAGCGGGTTTGGGACGCTAATCAGCCGATCATCGACCTGGTGAAAAGCCGCGGCGCGCTGCTGCACACGGAGAAGACCGAACACTCTTATCCGCATTGCTGGCGCTGCCATAATCCGGTGATCTTCCGCGCCACGGAGCAGTGGTTTATTTCGATGGAGACGCCGATGCCGGGCGGCAAAGGCAAAGAGGACACGCTGCGCTCGCGGACTCTAAGTGAAATCAAAGGCGTGAGGTGGGATCCGGCCTGGGGCGAAGAGCGCATGTCGAACATGATCCAAACCCGCCCGGACTGGTGCATCTCGCGGCAGCGGGTGTGGGGCGTGCCGATCGCCGTGTTTCTCTGCGAGAGCTGCGGCAAGCCGCTCAATGACCGCACCATCAATGGCAAGGTCGTGGAACTGTTTGCCCGGCTGGGCGCCGATGCCTGGTTTACCTCCTCTACCGACGGCATCGTTCCGGCTGGAACGAAGTGCCCGCATTGCGGCGGCGGGAAGTTCGAAAAAGAGTTTGACATCTTCGACGTGTGGCTCGAATCGGGTGCGAGCTATCTCGCGCTGATTGGCGACGAGCCCGAATATCGTTATCCGTGGCCCTCCGATCTATATCTTGAGGGCGGCGACCAATACCGCGGGTGGTTCCAGTCTTCCTTGCTCTGCGCCATGGGCGCGCGGGGGACGCCTCCGTATCGCGGCGTAGTGACGCCGGGGTGGACGCTCGACGAAAAAGGACAGGCCATGTCGAAGTCGCGGGGTAACGATGTCGATCCGGTGGACATTGCCGGCCGGCTGGGCGGCGAGATTGTGCGCCTGTGGACCGCTTCGGTGGACTTTCGCGAAGATGTGGTGGGCTCGGAAGCGCTGATGCTGCGCGTCGCGGAGAACTATCGCGAGATCCGCAACAAGCTGTTCAAGAACGCACTGGGCAATCTGTACGATTTCGATCCGCAGACGAACGCGGTTCCGTTTGAGAAACTCGAGGCGCTGGACCAATACATGCTGCGCCAGACTTGGGCGCTCGCCCGCGACGTTCGCAACGGGTATGACGAGTTTGCGTTCCACAAGATCTATCACCGGGTGAACCACTTCTGCGTGGTCGATCTGAGCGCGTTCTACTTCGACGTGATCAAGGACCGGCTCTACACCTACGCTCCCAATTCGCTTGGCCGCCGCTCGGCCCAGACCGCGGTCTGGCGCATCCTGGAGGCGATGGTGCGTCTGCTGGCGCCGATTTTGAGCTTCACTTGTGAAGAAGTCTGGCAGCACCTGCCGAAGATGCCGGACCGCCTCGACAGCGTGCATCTGGCGGAATTCCCCACTCCGGCCGAGCTGCTTGGTAGCGCTTCGGTTCCGCTGGAGGATCCGCAGCAGCAGCAAGACTGGAGCACGTTGCTTTCGGTGCGGGAGCAGGTGATGAAAGCGCTTGAAGAAGAGCGCAACAGCAAGCGGATTGGGAAAGGTCTGGAAGCGCAATTGACGATCACCGCCGCGGACCCTGTTTATGCGGTGCTTGCCCGGTATCAAGACCAGCTTCGTTATCTTTTCATTGTGTCCGCGGTGAAACTCGTGCTGGGGCAAGGCAACGGCACGGGCGGCGTGCATATCGAGGTCAAGCAAGCCGAGGGCGTGAAGTGTGAGCGATGCTGGAATTTCTCGACCCATGTGGGCGAGGACAGGAACTATCCCACGGTGTGCGAGCGCTGCAGCGCCGCGCTCAAAGAAATTGGCGGGGCGTGACCGCGGCTTCCGCAAACGCGATAAAGTATGAGCAGAAGTCTTTTCGGTCTTTATTTTGCCGATGCGTAAATATCATTTTCTGATCGCCGTGTTGGTCATCGCTCTTGATCGCGTCACCAAGTGGATGATCGCGCAGCGGCTTTCCCTGCATGAAAGTGTGACGGTCATTCCGGGATTTTTTCGCATCATCCATGCTGAAAACCCGGGGGCCGCGTTTGGGATCTTTGCGGACTCTCCATCGGAATGGAAGGTCGGCCTGCTGATTGCGTTCTCGGTGGTTGCGCTGCTGATCGTATCGGCGCTGCTCTGGAAGACCAGCCACAGCCTGACCTCCACTGGAATCGGGCTGTCGCTGATTCTGGGCGGCGCGGTGGGCAACTTGTGGGACCGCGTGGTGAGCCGGCACGTGGTGGATTTCCTGCTCTTCTATGTCGGCTCGCACCAGTGGCCCGCGTTCAATGTGGCCGACAGCGCGATAGTGGTGGGAGCGGGGCTGCTGGTGTTTGAGATTCTGTTCACCAAGTCGCCCAGCCAGCAGTCGGCGTAGCCGCATCGCAGTCGAGCACGACCTCAGCCCGTGCGATAGTCCACTCGCATGCATGTGACTTGCAAGGGCAAAACCTCGGCCAGACCCAGCGGAATGGATTGGCGGTCCTAGATTGTTTTGGGGCGGCGGCTGGCCACGGTCGCTCGCGGACCAGCCGCAACCCCATTTCATTTTTCCACCGGCAGCCAAATCACTCAGGTTGACCCACCGGGCGACGCCCATGGCCGTCGAAGCTTATTGTCCTGACTCTTAATTTTGAACCAGCGAGTAGAGGACGTATTCTGGGCAATGAATCTTGCCCCAGGCCATAGTTGCTCCCGCTGCCCGAAGAAGAGTGTCGGATTGAAATTCCCGCTGCATGACGAGTCCTGAGTCCCGGGAGACAAACTTTGCCGTGAAGACGAATTGGCCCGGCATGGGCAACCCATCCGGATTGACGCGAGGCAGCGCGGCGTCGCGCGCGGCGGGCGCTTCTTGCGTGGACTGCGATTCTGGGAGAAGCGATACGAGGACACTTTGCGGGCAATATTCTTTGCCCCAAGCCAGAGCCGCTCTGATTATCTGAAGGAAACGGTCGCCTAGTATGGGGGGTCTTTCACCCAATTGAAACTCATACATCATGGAGGGCCCTAACCCTACTTTCGGCGCAAAGGTTGCCCGGATAGTTTCTTGCGGCCCGATGGACTTTGGGACAAGCGACACGAGGACATTTTGCGGGCAATATTCTTCACCCCAGGCCATGGCTATTTCTGTTGCCGGCATAAAACTGTCGGCTTGGAATTCATACTGCATGGAGGGTCCTAACCCGACCTTCGGGGCAAACGTGGCGGTGAAAACTAAGGTCAATGGCTGTTGCCCGGTTTGCTGCGCGGCCAGCGAAAACGGGCATGCCAGCGCGACAATTGCTATCAAAGCGATAATGCACGTCAGTTTTGAGGCCAATAAAAATTGCTTGCTTATGTTCGACGCTACTTTCTTATTTACATCCGGTGTTTTCATTGTGTTTTTCCTTTCCAGGGGAGCACTTGCGCTAGATTTTCCGAGCCCGACTGTTCCCTCAAGCCGAATCTCGCGCCGAGGTGGCGCCTTGAGGCTTTGATCGTCAAGCGTTAGTTTTCTGTTTCGATCTATATTTTCTGTTTTGGCAGCAATTGTCCGTGACCCGAGGCACCCTGCAATGTGACCAACTTCCGCGGCTCGTGTGCGTGCGGGATGGCTTAGCTCTATGCCATTTCTGGTGCCGTTGGCCTCGGCTTCGATGTGGAGTCCGCTGGACAGCCGAGGGCGGCTGTCCCTACGCAAACCTACGGCGTCCCATACAACTGCCGGTAGACGTTGGCGTTGCGCAGAATGGCTTGGACGTACTCTCGGGTTTCGGTGAACGGGATGGACTCGACGAACTCTTGCGGATCGCGGTAGTGGCCCTGGCCTAGCCAGTCGCCTACTCGGTCGCTGCCGGCGTTGTAGGCGGCCAGGGCGTATTCGAATTGTCCGTTGTACTTGTCCACCATGTCTTTGAAATAGCGGGTGCCGAGTTCGAGGTTTACGGATGGCGTGTAAAGTTGTGGGGCGCTGTAGCCTTTGAGCTTGACTTGCTTGGCTACGGTCTTACCGGTCTTGGGGAGAAGTTGCATCAGTCCTACGGCGTTGGCTCGGGAGATGGCCGCCGCGTTGAACTCCGACTCCTGCCTTATCAGCGACGCTACCAGGTAGGGATCGAGGCCGTTGAGCACGGAATACTTCCGCAGATCCGTCCAATACGCTTTGGGGAACAGCGCTTCCCAGTAGGGGCGGGGCAAGTCGGGGATATCCACGGCGAAATAGTTAGGGGTGGAGCGCTTCATGATCTCGATGCCGCGATCGTAACGGCCGCCGTCCTGATAGACGCGGGCCATTTCGGGCGGAGCCCAGGTTCCTCCCTCCTGACTGGCGGCGGCTTGCAACTCGCGCACGGCCAGGTCGGCCAGGCCCCCATTCGAGAGCAGACGCGCCCTTTCCACTCGCAGGTTATCTTCGGGAGGATCGACGGCGGCAATCTTGCCTGCGGTTGAGAGCGGAGGAACGCGGTCGAGCAGAGTGTAGCGCGGCGCATCGTCTTTGGGCAGCGCGGGCGCCGCGGCCTGCAATGCCTTCAGCCGCCGCCGTCCGAACTCGGCGTAATAATAATTTCGAAAGCGGTCGGAAAGCTTCTGATAAAAGGCCCGCGCCATGGCCGGGTTGCTGTCTTCTTCGGCGAGACGCGCGCGCCAGTAAAGAGCGGCGGGAATCTCTCCGGAATCGGGATAGAGAGCGACTTGGTCTTCGAAACCTTTGCGGGCCTCGTCGGTGCGGCCCTGCCGGAAGCTGAGCCATGTGGCTTTCCAGTGCGCGTACGAGGCGTGCCCGCCATTGGGGAAACGCTGCTGCAACTCGCGGAAGTAGTCGATGGCGCGATCGTAGTCGCGCTTCAGCAGATACATATTGCCGGCCGACAGCAGCGCCTGTTCCAGCCACGGGCTGGTGGGACCGAATTGCCGCAGTTCGTTGAGGGTGCGTTGCACGGCTTCTTCATCGCTGGTGGAGCGCGCAGTCTCACTCAGCAGGTAGAGGCGCTCGGCTTCGGCGTCGCCGGTTTGCGCTCCCATGGAGGTGAGAAGCTTGCGGGCGTCGTGACTGCCGCCGCTTTTTTCCAGCGCTGCCGCGAGCTTGAGTTGCACTTCGAGACGGTCTGGGGGATTCAGCTCTCCAACAAGATCGCGGTAATCGTGGGCCGCATCGCCGTAGTGCTTGGCTTTGAACAGGAGATCGGCGCGGGTGCGGCGCTCGGCGACGGCGGCGGAGATTCCGAGCTTGCGTAATTCCGCTCCTGCCGCATCGGCGTCGGAACTGTTGGGCAGATTGAAATACAGGTTACGAAAAGCGGCGGCGGCCTTCTGACGATCGCCCGCCGCTTCGTAGGCGCGGCCGATCGCGAGTTCTATATCGCTGCGCACGGGAGCGCGCTCTCTTTCCAGCAGGGCGGCGGCATCCTGCGGGCGGCCTTCTTCGAGCAGCGCATTGGCATACACCACGTGGGCGTCGCGGAGCAGAAGCGAGTCGGGAAACTTCTTGCTGAAATCGGCCAACGTCGAGAGCGCCTCGGCATTGTGGGCGGTGTTCAGGTAGGCATCGCCCAGGTAGTAGGCCACGTAGTCTCCGAGTTCGCTGGCGCCGGCCTTGGCGCGGTTGAGGGGGTCGATGGCTTTGGCGTAGTCGTGATCGAGGGTGCGGGCGTAGCCGACGACGAGCCAGGCGAGCGCTCCGGCATCTTCTTTGGGATGACGGCGGGCGTAGGCTTCGACTCCGGCATAGGCGGTAGGGGTGCGGTCCTGCAGCAACTGCTGTGCCATGGGACGAAGATTGGCGGAGGCAACAAAGGCGCGGCGCACACGGCGCACGCGCGGAGAGACGGTTTTATGTTTTTTCTTCGCGCTGCTGGAAGCTGTTGTCTTCTTTTTTCTGGCGGGGGTGCTTCTTGCGGTCGTGGATTGCGCGGTCGTGCTGTTCGCGGCCGCACTTTTCGGCGCTGTACTCGAGGCGGGTTGGCTGGCAGCGGGAGACGGGGCGGATCCCGTCTCTGCGGCCGGTTGGGACTGGGCCGCTACGGACGACAAAAGACCGGGCCAAAACAGGGAGAAGAATCCGGCGAAACACGATACTGCAAAACGGCGCACTCAAACCCTACCTACTGCCGAAAGTTGGCACCCATGATCGACAGGTCGTCTTCTGCGAGACTTCTCATTATTTCATGATGAAAGTAATTGGCGGAAGCGGCAACCGTGCTCCCGTAACGTTTCTGGTACGTGGCGCGGCTTTTTTCGATCACCTCTTGCAGACGATCGTAGAGATCCTTGTTTTTCCGGCCTTCGGCGACTTTGGCCTGATTGTAGAGTTTGATCTCATCGACGAGGAGACGGGCAAAACGCTGTGCTTTGCGGTGAACGTCCTGATCTTCGAGTGAGGGCGAGACCGAGGCAACCGGCGCGCGTTCGGGTGCAAGGGTAAACGTCGACTCGGCGTAACCGATGGGCAACGGCTCGGCCAGCGCCGGCTCCAGCGCCGCAGACTGAAGCTCGGCGGCTGTGCTCTGAGGTCCGACCATGGCCGGAGTTTCCGCAGCGACACTCGGCCACGCGGCTGCGTCGCCCGATGCCGCTGCTGCCATCGCGTGAATGGGTGCAGGGGCGGCGAAGGGATCGTTGTAGGCCGGCGGCGCTGGAGCTGACGACAACCCGGCAGGTAGCGCGTGATCAATCCCCTGAGGACTGTCCGATGGCGGCGACTCTTTGTGGGCGTGTTTGCGGAGCGAGTTCACTTCCAGCCATGCGCTGGCCGAGAGCACCAGCAACTCCAGGGCGCCGGGGTCGAGGCAGCCACTAGAATCGGTCCCGCCGTCGGCGTACACCAAAGCTGCGACTTTGTCTTTTAAAATCAGAGGAAGAATCCGAGCTTCTCCGCTGGCCGGCGTTCCGAATTGCTCGAAGAAACGCGCATCGAAATCGGCGACCGGCACGTTGGCGAGGGCACGCTCGACGAGGCCACGGCCGATTGCTGGAGCGATCGCTTGAACGACGGCGGGAGCGTTTTCGTCGAGCGCAAAATCCTTCAGCGCGTCGTTCGTGGGGAAACCGCGCCCCTGCCATCCGGTGGCATGGCTGCCTTTGACGACGAAGAGCGCGACGCGCGAGGCATAGCGGGAGATGGTATCGAGCAATGCCCGCAGAATCTCCCGTTGCGAGCCGCCCAGTTGGATCTCAGACACCGCGCGCGCCAGATCGGCCGGGTTGCACGCGGGCAGCGAACTGTGGCTGCTGGGTTCGGCGGCGATCTCTTCCATCACCTGACGGACAATCTCGGTGCGCAGTTGGGCGGAATGGGTGTCCAAGGCCTGAGCAACGACGCGTTCCACAATGGGCTCAATCGAACTTGGTGCAATCCGGCCGCGCTGCGTCATTTTGTGCTCCGGGCTAGTGGTGAAAGCATTTCGGGGAAGAAGGGCAATGCCCCTCTAAGCTCTGATTATAGGGCGCAATGTCGGCGATCTTGGGACACATTGGTACTTGGCCTAGTGGGTTACGTGAGAGCTTCGGTGGTCCCTCCGCGACCTGATTCCTTTGTGCCTGCACTGACCCGCGCTGAAGCGCCGGGCTATTGGCGGTTGCCCCTCCGGGGCTGATGTCTCAGGGAGTCTCCCGAACCTTGTTTGGAGGCAATCCGTTCCTGGGACGGGATTCGTCAAAACGGCGCCCCGAAAATCGCGGCTACCAAGTACAATGGCAATGGGGTCGGGTTCACAGTTTCACAAAAATCTGCATCAAGTTACCAATGAGTACCATCCAACCCAACATAGAGCAACCGGTCAGCGAGGAAATGCAGCTGGTCCGGCGGGCCAAGCGCGGCGATGATTCCGCGTTTGAAGAGTTGGTGCGGCGTTATGACCGCAATGTTTTCCGCATTGCGCAGCACATTACGCAGAATCGCGAGGACGCGGAAGATGTAGTGCAGGAAGCGTTCCTCAAGGCGTATGGCAACCTGGCGAAATTCCAGGAACAGTCCAAGTTTTATACCTGGCTGGTGCGGATTGCGGTCAACGAAGCGCTGATGAAGTTGCGCCGGAGAAAACCGGAACGTACGGTTTCCCTCGACGAAGAAGTTAAAACTGAAGATGACTCGCTGCCCCGCGAGGTTGCGGATTGGAGTCCCAATCCCGAGCAGATGTACAACCAGGCGGAGTTGCGGGACATTCTGACGCGCACCATACAGGGACTGCCGTCGGGATTCCGGACGGTGTTTGTACTGCGCGACGTGGAAGGCCTCTCGACTGAGGAGACGGCCGAAGCGCTGGATTTGAGCATTCCGGCGGTGAAGTCGCGGTTGCTGCGGGCGCGATTGCAATTGCGCGAGCGGCTGAACCGCTTCTTTCAGAAAAAGGCGAGTGGAGATGGCGACCAGTGAAGTGTTCTGAGTTTCTCAACGAATTGACCAACTACCTCGACGGCGCGCTGGACGCCCGGACCAAGTCCGAACTCGACGATCATTTGGCGTGGTGTCACAACTGCTACGTGGTCTGCGATACCACCCGCAAAACCATTGAAATTTACCGCGACTCGGAACTCTATGAGTTGCCCGACGATCTGCGGACGCGGCTGCGGTCGGCTATCATGACCAAGTGCGCGGCACATAAGAAGGCTGACCCGCCGAGTAGTTGAGCAACCAGCTTTCGCCGTTCTGCGTTTCCTTCCTATCTTTACTTTAACTTTAAGGTTACGTCTTTCCTGCCCTGACGCTCGTGTTTTTTGGTTGCGCGCCCGCAAGTGCCTGATTTTGATGCGTCTATTGGATGTACCTAGGATTGCACGGGGGAACAGAACCTTTTGCCCACAGCGGGAATCTAATTGGTTAGAGTTCATCCTAAGAATTGACGAAGGGGATGAGCCGGTTTTGTCGCTTTTATCTGTGGAGGTTGCTGATGTTATCGAAGTTGGTAGATGCAATGTTTGGATGCCGGCACGCCCGCTATAGCTTTCCGATCACCGTGCGCCCGGGCTCGCGTCGCGGCGCAATGGCGCAGCGCACGGGCACCTACGTGGCTTGCCTGGACTGCGGCAAGGAATTCCGCTACGACTGGCAGGAGATGAGGATCGTGGGATCGCAGCCCAGAGAAGTTGCGCACTCTCTAGTTACGAAGGAAGCCGCGTAAGCAAGCCGCGTACGGTTGCGGACGCCGCGCGGTTCCTCTATGACGGCCCGATGGGGCTGTCGTGGCGGTAAATGAACATTCCTGGTTAACCCCTCCCGGTTCTTGCTTAACTTATTCCTGTTTTGGATCAACGGCCCGCCCGCTCTGGATTTCGCTAGCCCTCAGCCACTGACGAGCGCATAATTGATTCGGCACCGGCCCGCGAGCGTGCTTCGGCTCTCGTGCTTCGGCCCGGAAGAAGCTCCCGCTCGCGGCTCGGAATGGAGGTGTCTATGCCTCTTTCCATGCTTCGGGAATTCCTGGATCGTAACCGTATTCAATACCTGGTGATCTCGCATTCGGTGGCCTACACGGCGCAGGGGATTGCCGCTCTCACCCATACCCCCGGAAAAGAACTCGCGAAAACTGTCATGGTCATGATTGATGGACGTCTCGCCATGGCGGTGGTGCCGGCCTCGTTCCGGGTGGATCTAAAACGGCTGAAACAACATCTGGGAGCAGACTCGGTGGAACTGGCCAGCGAATACGAGTTTCGCGATCGTTTTCCTGACTGCGAAACCGGGTCCATGCCACCCTTCGGCAACCTCTACAACATGGATGTGTTCGTGGACCAGACTCTGGCCGAGGACAAGGAAATCGCCTTCAATGCGGGCTCGCACCGCGAGCTGGTGCGCATGAAGTTTGGCGATTTCCGCGACCTGGTGAAGCCGGCGGTACTCCCGCTGGCGGCGGGCAGAGCTGGGGCGCACGCGGCTTGAGTTGTCGTTGGTCGTCAGTCGTTATTCCTCGCCGGAGCCGTTGTTCGAGCACGACTAACGACCATCGACCAACTTGCCCGAGGCCGCGAAGCCGGCGTTCGTTGGGCAAAGTGGGACATCCCTGTTTTTTTCATATAATCTTCACAAATTGCTGTGTTAGATTGTCCGCTCAACTTAAATTCTGCGGAGGAAAATGAATTGGGCAAGGACATGGTCCCCAAGAAGATCTTCTTCACCAAGGGTGTGGGGAAGCACAAAGAGCGGCTCACGTCATTCGAACTCGCTTTGCGCGATGCCGGTATTGCAGCGCAAAACCTGGTGCGTGTCTCTTCCATCTTTCCGCCCAACTGCAAACTGATCCCACGCTCGCAGGGACTCACGTATCTTTCCCCGGGGGAAGTCGTGTTCGCGGTGGTCGCCGAAAATTCCACCCATGAACCGCATCGCCTTCTGGCTTCATCGATCGGCGTCGCCATCCCTGCCGATCGCAACACCTATGGATATCTGAGCGAACACCACTCGTTCGGCGAGACCGAGGATTCCGCTGGAGATTACGCGGAAGAACTGGCGGCAGAAATGCTGGCCACCACTTTGAACGTGGAGTTCGATTCCGATCGGTCTTGGGACGAGAAGAAGGAGATCTACCGCATCTCGAACAAGATCGTGCGCACGGCTAATGTGACGCAATCGGCGGTGGGGGATAAGCGCGGGCTTTGGACTACGGTGATTGCTTCGGCCGTACTGATTTTCGACTAAGGTCGTGAGCCGGTCAGTCGGACCAGATTTCGTGGAATCATGAGCACACACGTATTCGGTGGAGGACAGCAATGCGACTACTCGCTTCCCTGATTGCGTCGTTCATACTGCTCGGGCCGACCGCGAACTCGCAAACCTCCGCAACGACAGCATTGGGTCTGAAACCGGAAGAGGTTCCCGCCGACTGCAAGGTGGTTGACGGCTCTTTTCCGTTGGACATGCAAACCGCCATCCTGTGGGAGAAACCTGAGCTGTATAAAAGCGTCATACCGCTTCCGACCGCTAAGAGCGAGCAGTCGTTCGTGTGCCACGGCGACAAGGGAACAGTTTATTTTTTTCAGTTTGGCAGCGAGGCACAACGCAGGACCGCTGCAACCTTCATAAAGCCTCTGCTCTGGGGTGAGCCGGGCCCGACCGCAGACCACCCTGAGTTGGTGCTCGAAAGCGGCACCGCCATGACTGTGGTTTCGTTTCGGAAAACCCCGCAGTCTTTGCTTGCCGCATTGCGGAAACTGACAATTCCTGCGGCGGTGAACCAGGAAGGCCCGGCAGGCAAAGATTTTGAAGTTCCCGGCCATGGAAGTCTGCGACTGAAGGTGCCGGATGGTTGGCAATCGAGATCACGTCAACTCGCCGATCCGGCGTCGGTCACGTTACATTTCGTCCCCGCAAACGGAGACGCTTTCGACGTGCAGGTTACGGCCTTCTGGCTCGATTCGGCCAAAAGATCCAAGCTGACAACCGATTCACTCAGAGCCGACGTACAGCGCTCGGCCGAATCGTTGCTGCCTCATTCAGTCGAGAAGACGGCCGCGCTCCACGATCTTCTCGGGCCGCACATCGTCGGCTTCTACTATGCCTTCACTGATCGTGACCCTGGGCCGGGTGAGTTTAGCAATCTGACTCAGGGCGAGTTCTTGACGGGTGAGATTCTTTCGGCGTTTACGATTCTTCACCGCACGCCCGTTTCCCCTGACGTAGACACGGCCCTTCATGCATTCGCTGAAGCCACGCAAATAAAGTAACCGACAATCGAAGGCCGTCACCACAATTCTGGTGGCAGCGGTTTCGTCTCGAGCGCGCCCTGGGCTAGTTAGATCTGGACTCGCCGACCGCTCCCTGGACCGCAATCGTCTTTCTTGCTGCCGGCTTTTTCTTCAAGCGTTCCAGCACGGCGGCTACGATCAGCGGCAGTCCCACGGTCGCATCCACAAAAACTTCGCCGAACTTTCCGCCTTCCGCCGGGGGCACAAACTTGCCCCACGATACAGCCTCGCTGTAGGGACTGCCCGAAAGCCCGCCCCAGTACACCGGTTCCGGGCAAATACGCAGTCCGTAGTGATAGCGCTTCAGCGGGAGATCTTCTCCGCCCCGGCGGTGGCGCAATTCGATGAAGGGGCCAAATTGTTGCGACCAGTTTCGGGGAACGCCGCCGCCGATGGTGAAGATTCCCAGCCGCTTCTGACTTAGCAGGGTGGCGGCAAAGTGCTCCAGGTCTTCGAAGGGATCGAAGCGGAAGCGCGGCTTCCCTTTTTTGTCGCGCTCACGATTGGTCAAGGCGTAGTCAAGGCCGAGCTCGGAATCGGAGAAGGCGGGGACAAATACGGGTACATTCTTTTTGTACGCCGACTTCAGAATGCCGCGCTCTTTTTCTTGCTTGGCCAGATGCGCTCCGATGGCCCGGTTCAACTTATAGGAGCACATTACTTCCTCCGCATCCCAGGCGCTGAATACGGCGTGCATCACGCGCTCCACGTCGTCCAGGTTCTGTTCAGGTTCGAGAGTGTCATAAACGCGGTTGTATCCGGCCTCGTAGAGTTCTTCGTCGCTGAGCTCTGGATTGTGGCGGAAATGAGCGCGCCCGGTCGCTTCGACCAGTCCATGCGCCATCAGCGCGCCGGTGGAGACGATGGCATTCACGATGCCGCGATCAATCAGCTCGGAAATCACCAGGCCCTGCTTGGCTACGGTCATCGCTCCGGCCAGGGTCATGACTACGAAGCATTCCTTGTCGCGGGCCATGGCCTCTAAGACGTCGGCGGCTTCGCCGAGTTGGCGTCCGGTGAAGGCGGTTTTCGACATGGCGCGCACCAGACCGTCGATGGAGTGAATCTTGCCGAGATCGAGCGGCTCGAGCGGAATGAGACGGTCGGCTACCGGGTTGTGCAGCTGGCGATCGATGCCTGCGCCCTCGTGATGGCCATCATGATGAGTGCCGTGCTTGGGGAGACTTTTGTGCTTCAAGGACGAACCTCCAGAATGAAAACCAATTTTGTTCGAAGAAACAATTTACTAGAAGTGCGGGCAACGCGGTGGAATGGCTTTCACATTGCCGTAACAATCCTCGCAACAATCGCTGATGCAGCGGGCACTTTGATATCCTAGAGCGCGTGTGAAGTCACACCGTGCGGTGGCATAGACAATACCCTATAGAGATTGTCATCCCGAGCAAAGCGAGGGACCCCTATTCCATCCTCGCATTTTGCCGCGAGTAGGGGTCCTTCGCTCCGGATGACGACCTTCATCGACTCTGGGAGAACAAGTGCCCGATAAATTCACCGTCGCCCTGATCCAAATGGCGTGCGGCCCCGAGCCCGCGGACAATTTGGCCAAAGCGCTCGATCGTATTGCGGAGACGGCACGTAACGGGGCTACTGTTGTCTGCTTGCCCGAACTCTTTCAGACGCAGTATTTCTGCCAACGCGAAGACGCGGCCCTCTTCGATCTCGCGGAGCCGATCCCGGGCGCCACCACAGAAAAGCTCGCTGCCGCCGCGCGGCAGAATAAAATCGTATTGATCGCGTCGCTCTTCGAAAAGCGCGCGCCCGGTGTCTATCACAACACGGCCGCAGTCTTTGATTCGGATGGACTGCTGCGGGGCATCTACCGCAAGATGCACATCCCCGACGATCCGCTCTACTACGAAAAGTTTTACTTCACCCCGGGCGATCTTGGCTTCAAGGCCATCGACACTTCCGCTGGAAGACTGGGCACGCTGGTTTGCTGGGACCAGTGGTATCCCGAGGGCGCGCGGCTTACGGCTCTGCAAGGGGCCAGCATTCTGTTTTACCCCACGGCCATCGGATGGCATCCGGCGGAGAAGGCCGAATTCGGCGGGGCGCAGCACGATGCCTGGCGCACGATCCAGCGGGCGCACGCGATTGCGAACGGCGTTTATGTCGGCGTGGTGAATCGGGTTGGTTTTGAGACGGGCGACATCCGCGGGAATTCCGTGCCGGGCAAGGGCCTCGAGTTCTGGGGAGGATCGTTTTTCTGCGATCCCTTCGGCCGCGTGCTGGCGGAAGGGTCCCACGACAAGGAAGAAATTCTGCTGGGCGAAGTGGACCTGCGTCACCTGGAAGACGTCCGCCGCAACTGGCCTTTCTTGCGGGACCGCCGCATCGATAGCTACGCTCCCATCACCAGCCGTATGCTGGACGGAGAGTGATCGGACATGAAAATGGCCAGATCATCCCCTCCTCGCGCCAAGCTTTTACCTGCCACCCAGGGCTACCGCATGCCCGCTGAGTGGGAACCGCATGAGTCCACTTGGCTTGCCTGGCCGCATTTTCGGGGCGACTGGCCGGGTAAGTTCGAGCCGATTCCGTGGGTCTATGCGGAGATTGTGCGGAACCTGGCACGGCATGAGCGTGTGGACCTGATCGTGAATACACAGGCTGCGGAACAGAGGGCAAGGGCCATGCTGGAGAAGGCCGAAGCGCTCTCCGACAACGTTTGCTTTCACCCCTGGCGCACGAACCGCGTCTGGGTCCGCGATTCGGGCTGCATCTATCTGGTTCCGGCAACCGGTCATCGCGATCCGCGCCTGCTCGCGGTGCATTTCCAGTTCAACGGGTGGGCGAAGTATTCAAATTATGAACTCGATGAAAAGATTGGCGGACGCATGGCGAAGTCGGCAGGCGCGCGTGTGGTGCGTCCGGTTTCCGGTGACCACCGCGTTGTGTTGGAGGGTGGATCGATCGACGTCAACGGCTGCGGCACTCTGCTGACTACGGAGGAATGCCTGCTCTCCACCACGCAGCAGCGCAACCCAACCATGGACCGCGCCGCGTATGAACAGCTTTTTGCCGACTATTTTGGTGTGCAGTCGGTCATCTGGCTCGACAGCGGCATTGCCGGCGACGATACGCACGGACACGTCGATGACATCACCCGCTTTGTTGCGCCCAATACCGTGGTCACGATGATCGAGCAGGATGAGCGGAGCGAAAACTACGTGGCCCTCCATGCCAACCTGGGCCGCTTAAAAAATGCCCGCACTTCTGACGGACAGAGACTTGAGATCGTTGAAATTCCGATGCCGCATCCGGTCGTGTTCGAAGGCCGCCAGTTGCCTGCCAGCTATGCCAATTTTTATATCGCGAATGGCGCGGTGCTGGCGCCGGTCTTCAACGATCCGAACGATCGTATTGCGCTCAACACGCTGGCTGAACTTTTCCCTACGCGCGAGATTGTACCGATTTGTTCTGGCGATCTGATCTGGGGATTCGGCGCGCTGCACTGCATGACGCAACCACAGCCGGTCAAAACGTAGGGACAGCCGCCCTCGGCTGTCCAGCGAGGCGAAGCCTCGCTCCTCCTTAGATCGTTTACACTTTTACCTGTGAACGCCGAGATCATTGCGGTGGGGTCGGAGTTGCTCACGCCCCATCGGCAGGACACGAACTCGCTCTACCTCACCGAAAAACTGAATGAACTGGGCGTTGAAGTGCGCTTCAAGTCGATTGTCGGAGACGACGCCGAGGGACTCACGGCGGCGGCTAAACTGGCCATGCGGCGTTCGGACATCATCATCTTCACGGGCGGCCTTGGTCCTACCGAGGATGACTTGACGCGCGAGTCTGTGGCAGAGGCGCTCGGTTTGAAATTGCAGCGTGATGCAGCGATCCTGGCGAAGATCGAAGAGCGCTTCGCCAAGCGCGGCATGAAGATGTCGGCCAACAATGCAAAGCAAGCCGATATCCTGACCAGTGCCGCGGTGCTGGCGAATCCGCTGGGCACCGCTCCCGGACAGTGGGTCGCCGGGAAGTACGACGGGCAGGAGCGGCTTCTGATGATGCTTCCAGGCCCTCCTTATGAACTCAAAGCGCTGTTCGAAGCCGAATGCATCCCGCGATTGCGCGCGCGGATTCCGGCACAGCACATTGCCACGCGCACGCTCAAAATTGCGCTCATGCCGGAGTCGCAAGTGGATGCTCGCGTCGCGCCCATCTACAAAACTTATACCGACGTCCAGACCACCATTCTCGCGGGCGGGGGTGAGATTCAACTTCATTTGCGCTGCCGGAAGGATTCTCAGCCGGAGGCTGACGCGCGCGTCGAGGAACTGGCCGAAAGAATCGAAAACGAACTGGGCGACGCCATCTTCTCGCGCAAAGGCGAGACCATCGAGCAGATCGTCAGCTATCTGCTGCAGATGCGCGGCATGACCCTGGCCGTGGCGGAATCCTGCACGGGCGGCCTGCTGGCGGAACGCATCACATCGCTCAGCGGCAGCTCGCGCTATTTTTTGGGCGGCGCCGTGGTCTATTCGAACGAATTGAAAACGCAATTTGCGAATGTTCCTAAAGCGCTGATCGATCAGCATGGAGCGGTCAGCCGGGAGGTGGCGGCGGCGATGGCCGAAGGAATCCGTAAGCGCTGCTTGTCGAGTTACGGAGTGGGGATCACCGGGGTTGCCGGGCCTGGCGGCGGAACGGAGCAAAAGCCAGTGGGGCTGGTCTACATCGCGCTGGCGGGAGAAGAAGGGACGCAGGTTGTGGAACGGAATTTCCCTGGCGACCGCAAACGCATCCGCCAGTTTGCCACCCAGCAGGCGCTAGAGATGATTCGCCGGGCACTGTTGTAGACTCTTCTACAAATGCGGGGAAGTGGCTCCATCTCGTCGGGACGGGCCAGGGGCCCGTCACCACACATGCAGGTCACAGCACGAGCATGGTCACCACACAACGAGAGTGATGCGAATATTCATTGGCATCGATCTTGATGCAGAAGTCCGCGCCCGCATCTCGCGTTTTCTCGAGGGTGTGCAGGGCTTCGCGCCCAATGCCAAGTGGGTGCGGCCGGAGTCGCTGCACATTACCTTGAAATTCATTGGAGAACAAACGCCGGAGCAGGTCGAGGCGATCAACGAGCGTTTGCGGCGCGTCGAAGGCGGCGCGTTTGAAATTCGCTGCGCCGGATATGGATTTTTTTCGACGGCGAAGGCCCCACGCGTATTCTGGATCGGAATTCAGGCTGGGCAGGAACTCGCTGGCCTGGCAGAGCGCATCGATGTGGTGGCCGCAGAACTCGGGATTCCGCGCGAAGATCGGCCTTTCAGTCCGCATCTGACTCTGGCGCGCGCGAGCGGCCGATCTGGATCGCCGAAGCGACAGAAGGGCGACGGTCCCAACACAACGTTCGCAGCGCTCGAAAAGCGGCTTGCCGCGATGGGCGAGCTTGATTTCGGTACCATGACAGCGCGCGAGTTTATTCTCTATCAGAGTCAGCTTTCACCGAAGGAATCGAAGTATACGAAACTGCAAAGATTCGCGCTCAATCGAGATTAGTTAGTGGAGCGCCCGGCACTCCGCCAGCAAACTTGGATCAATATGGATTCCTACCTCATCGCCGCTGTTGTCAGCTACCTGCTGGGATCGATCCCGTTTGGCTATTTGCTGGTGCGGATTTTCAAAGGTGAGGATGTGCGCGGGAGCGGCAGCGGCAACATTGGCGCGACGAATGTGGCCCGCAAGTCGCCTGTGCTTGGGGCTGCAACTTTGGTGCTCGACGCCGCCAAGGGTCTGGCTGCGGTGCTGTTGGCACGGGTGCTGTTTGGAGGTCCGCATCAGCAACTCATGATGACTATGGCGGCGTTCTTTGCGGTGCTTGGCCATCTGTTCCCTGTCTGGCTGAAGTTTCGCGGCGGTAAGGGCGTCGCCACCAGCCTTGGGGCATTTATCCTGCTTACGCCGAAATCCATTTTGTGCCTGGTGATGTTGTTCTTGCTCATCGCCATCGCCTTTCGCTACGTCTCGCTTGGATCCGTTGCCGTGGCGGTAGCTTTTCCGCTGCTGGCGTGGGCGCTCCACGAATACTCGGACTCGCGGCAACTGGTTTTGATCGCCCTGGTTTCGGCGCTCGTCATTTGGAGACATCGTCAAAACATCGGCCGTCTGGCCGCTGGAACGGAATCCAAGTTTGGAACAAAGTCGGGAGCAAAATCAGAAACGAATTCAGGAACCGAGCAAGGGACATTAGGAGCAAGCCGCAGATGAGCCGCATTGCCGTCATCGGAGCGGGCGCATGGGGCACGGGGCTGGCGATTGTCCTCGGACGCAGAGGGACGCATCAGGTCCATCTCTGGGCCAACGAACCCGAAGTTTCCGGCAGCATAGCCAAAAGCCGGATGAACGAGCGTTTTCTGCCGGGATTCATCCTGCCCGAAACGATTGCCGTGACGAGCAACTTGGACAGCGCGCTCGACGGCGCGGAGATGGTCGTCAGCGTGATGCCGTCGCAGCATTGTCGAGCGCTGTTCGAACGCATGACGCCGTCGCTCCCTCCACAAATTCTGATTGTCAGCTGCACCAAGGGGCTCGAAAATGGGACTTTGTTGCGCATGACGGAAGTGATCGCCGATGTCCTGCGCGACCGCAAGTTCACTCCCCGGCTGGCGGCTCTCAGCGGGCCTTCGTTTGCCAAAGAGGTGGCGCGCGGCGACCCGACCGCGGTGACGGTGGCGTCCACCGACAGCGCAGTGACGCGCGCAGTGCAGCACGCGTTTAACGATTCGCGCTTTCGCGTCTATACCAACGACGACGTCATCGGCGTGGAGTTAGGCGGCGCGCTGAAGAACATCATCGCCATCGCGGCCGGGGTCTGCGCCGGACTTGGTCTGGGCCACAATTCGGTTGCGGCGCTGATCACGCGCGGCCTAGCCGAAGTGGCGCGCCTGGTTGTCGCCTGCGGCGGCCGCCTCGATACCATGGCTGGACTCGCCGGATTGGGCGATCTCGTGCTGACCTGCACCGGAGATCTCTCGCGCAACCGCAGCGTCGGCGTTGAACTCGGCAAGGGCCGCAAATTGCGCGAGATCATTGCCGCTATGCACGGAGCGGTGGCAGAAGGAGTTTTCACCACCAAAGCCGCCGTCGGCTTGGCCCGCATGAAGAGCGTCGAGATGCCGATCACGGAGCAGATGTTCGCCATCCTCGAAGACGGTAAGCCACCGCAGCAGGCCATTGAAGATCTGATGACGCGCGCGGCGAGATCGGAAAGCTACTAGGACCGTGACGGCACGATGGTTTACGGCGTTGAAAACAAGTAGCGCCAGCATCTTGCCGGCTGTCCCGAGGGCGGCTCGCCCTCGGCGCGGGCGGGCGAGGACGCCCGCCGGACAACCGCCGGGACGGCGGCGCTACTCTCAGCAGGTGAAAAGGCATAAATCATGCGGTACTCACGCACTCCCTCCCCGTTCGTTGAGAAGTTTGAGTTTTGCGCGGCCTTTTAGACATGAAACGGGCGTTGCTCTTGCTTCCGGCGCGCACAGACAGCTATTTTCATTGAGCCACCGTGGGTCCACCAAGGCCCAGACTCCCGGCAATCCAAAAGCTCATACTGAGACGTACTTTAAGGAGGATGAGGATCGGCGTGCTGAGCGCTGACGGCGACGCGATGACCTCGGACCAGGCGCTGGTGACCGCGATACGGTCCGGCGATCAGGGCGCGATGGCGGCGCTCTACGACCGCTTTTCGTCCATCGTGTATTCGGTGGCGTTACGCGTGTTGCAGGATACGGGCGCGGCCGAAGACGTTTTGCAGGATATCTTCATGCAGCTGTGGCGCAATCCCGGAGCTTTCGACGCCAGCCGCGGCAATATGGCGGCATGGCTGTCGGTGATCGCGCGGCATCGGGCGATTGATGCGCTGCGCCGCCGGCGTCCGGAAAGCGATATCGAGGACGTGGTGGTCTCTGTCGAGCCGGATTTTGCCAGCGATGCCGACCGGTCGCGCACCATGGACAAGATCCGCGGGGCGCTGCAGACGATGCCGGCACCGCAACGATCGGCACTGGAGATGGCTTACTTTGAAGGGTTAACGCATTCCGAGATCGCCGAGAAAACCGGGGAGCCCCTGGGCACGATCAAGACCAGGATTCGCACGGGATTGCTTGCGTTGCGAAAAGTGTTGGCCGCATGAGCGTACACGAACAATTCGCGGAAGACCTGGCGCTGTATGCTCTTGGGTCGCTCGAGGGCGGGGAACGGCAGGCGCTCGAAGCGCATCTGGAGGGGTGTGCCTCCTGCCGCCGCGAATTGGAGGTTTCGCGCGGCGACCTCAGCCTGCTCGCGCTGACCACGGCTGGACCTAAGCCGCCGGCGCGGGCGCGGCAGCGGCTGATGTCAGCCATTGCGAAGGAGCCGCGCCTTCCTGCGATTGCGCCGGAACCGCAGCCGCGTTTCTGGCCCAGCTTTGGGCGGCCCGCTTTGGGATGGATTGCGGCGGCCGCGCTGGCTCTGGTCTGCATCGGCCTGGTTCGGCAGAATTCTACGCTGCAGCGGGACATGGCTTCCCTGCGAGTGCGGTTCCAAAACCAGTTCAACGACCAGGAAGGCAAGCTCGAACAGGCAAATGAGGTCGTGACGACGCTCCTCGATCCGGAGTCAACGAAGATCGAACTGGTCGCTGTGGGCAACAAGCCGCAACCTAGAGGCAAGGCGATCTATCAACGCCGCACCCGCAACCTGATTTTCCTGGCCAGCAATCTCCCGCCTCTGCCCGCGCAAAGGATCTACGAACTGTGGCTGTTCCCCGCCAGCGGCGGCGCGCCCATCGCCGCGGGCCTGTTCAAGCCGGATGCCCGTGGCAGTGCGACGGTGGTGAATCCTCCGCTACCGGAAGGGGTCGAGGCGAAGAGCTTTGTGGTTACGCTTGAGCCTGAGAGCGGGTCGCATGAGGCTCCGCGTGGGACACCGGTGATTGTGGGCATGGGCGAGTAAAAGGGCATGCCTGCGACATCCTGAGTGCGCCGGGTTTTTCTTTGCCGGGAATGGAGTGGTGCCCGGAGACGGAATCGAACCGTCACGTCCTGTTAGGGACCCGGGATTTTAAGTCCCGTGCGTCTGCCAGTTTCGCCATCCGGGCATCTGGTCTATCTAGTTTATGTTAGAGGAGTTATGTTTGGCTGAGTCCAGCATCAGTTTTCGGCGTTTTTTGCGTTCTTTGGCTGTTCTCACGTTTAGTCGCCTCTTACGAACCCAGAGGATGGGCGCATGAAGCCTCCTCGCGGCAACCTGCCGCTTCCTGAGTAATGTTACTTCGATTACCGAGGGAACTGTCCGAAGGTATCTGTCCAAATTCCGGCGTTGCTGTAGGATTCGGACATGGCGAGCGATGTACTTTCGTTACCGATGCAAACGGAGTACCCGGTCTGCGGGCGCTTCGGTTCAAAGGAAGGCCTGTCAGAACCGCCCCCGGTGTCCGAAGGGCCACGGCGATCGCTCTACTAATCAAATTAAGGAGAACACCATGACACCTCTGATCCTAATCTATCTTGCGCTGCCAGCGATCTTCACGACGGTTGTGATTCTTCGCGGCATCATTTCCGGGGATGTCGTCTAATGGCGACGGGAGCATCCCGCGAAGAACTTTGCGCTTTGCGAAGTCGGTGGGGCAAGAGGGTGCTGAACGGGAAGGTTTGGAGCCGCTGTAGGGCGTGCGCCCCGATCAAGTAGGAGTGGCTTGGGAGGCTTGCCTTTCAAGACTGCGATTTGCGTTCGAGAGCGGCGCGGTCCCAGCCCGCCAGATTCGCCCCGGCTTCGTACGTGCTCTGCGTGAACTTCAGGATCTCTTCGCGTGGAGAAGCGGCGCGGCGGACATCCTCGTACATCAGGACGAACTCGCGCAGCTTGTTGTTATACGAAGCGGCCGCCGGGCGAACCAGTTGCTGGCCGCAGCCCGCAGGCTCGGGAGCGGTGTAGGCGTAGAAGGCCGGTCCGGCTATGTCACCGCCGCCCGGCCACCATCCGACGCTGCTGCATTCATGCGAATAAGATTCGGACGTGATGACGCCCTTACGGGCCGGAGCCGGACGGCCGCTGAAGCGCGTGCAGCACAAATCGAAGCTGCCCCAAAAAAAGTGCACCGGACTGGCCTTGCCGATAAAGCGCGCGCGGAACTCCTGCAGCACGATGTCCGTCGACCGCAGGATGCGCCATAAGCGGTTGGCATACTCGGGATCGTAGGAGGCGTGAGTTTCGTCCCGATCTAGAGGAATCGGATTGGGAACCTCCTGGGGCTTGGGGTTGATCGCTACCTCGATACCAGCGTTGCGCAACAACGCGAATAGTTCGCGGTAGAAGGCAGCCGTGGATTTTGGCTCCAGGGCCAAGGCGCGGTCACGGTCCGCGGTTCGAAGCTCGAGGCGGTGGTTCACAAAATCGAACTGAATTGCAAACGTGCGTCCACGGTAGGGGATGGGCGCGGTCGTCAGGCCTTGTGGGCTCACGTATAGAGCAACGTTCCAGAAATGGTTCTCCAGCGGCGTTAAGGTGAGGAGGATTTTCCCTACGATCTGCGTCCACATGTGCAGCGTGCGATAGGTGGCCTCCCATTCCTGCAGCGGCAACGCGGGCCAGTATTGCTCGACGGCATTCATCGAAGAAGGCTCCTTGGGCATTGGACATTATATTGTCTGCGAGACATTGTCCGCGAGACATGCTCTGCGACACGTGGTCGGCGACACGTGGTCCGCCGCACCTTGCCGCAACGAATCTTCCGAAGCTGCAATACAACTTTTTCAGCGCTGATGGGTTCAATACAATGTAGGCGTGTGATTATCTGGAGGAGACCTTGAAAGTGTCGCGCTGGTTTGGCAATGCCATCGGTTCCGGGTTGGCGGCTCGAGCCGCTCTTCTATTATCTTTCTTGATTGGCGCTGCAGCTTTGGCGAGCGCCCAGACTGGCGCCATGAGTCCTAATCAGGGTGAACAGGATGGCGTCAGCGCGGGCGGAAAATGGCTGGAATTCGGCTCCAATGACAAGATGACGGGCGCTAAGAGAGTGCGCTTTGAGCTGCAGTCGAATAATTATTTTAAGGAAGACCCGGATTACAAGCCCCGCGTCAATCTGACTTGCGATAACGGTAAGCTCAAGCTGGCGGACTTCAATCCCGGCGTCCGGCTGCCTCCGCCGAACCGGCCGGGATTTTGGGGACAGCCCCAGTTGAGAGTCGAAGTCCGCGTTGACGATGCACACTACTTCAGGGAGTGGAACTGGTTTCGTGGCCACTTTCTCTCCATGGACAAGGGCACGGTTCGGGGAATGATCGGAGCCAACATTTTCAACATAGCGCTGCCCACGCGCAGCGGGCGGCAAATCGCCGAGTTTTCACCCAGCGGATTGAATGTGGGGCGGGTCAAGGAAGCCTGCGATTTGACGCCGAGGAAGCCGACCCAGGACTAGGAATGTCGTCAGCGGCTTTTGCAAGGCCTCCGGAGGCGCGGGGAGGATGAGTAAGGCGCTCGCGCTGGTTCTACGGTTTGGGATATTCGCGACTGCGCGCCCGATCAAGGCTCAGGCGCAATTCCCGAAACCTGTGGAGTGAGTGAGACACCCCGTCATAAGACCTTGACCGGCCCCAGGTCTTCCTTCATCTTCTGGAACCCCGCCGTATTCTTTTTGGCTTCTTCCCATGAACGTTCCGGATAGGCTCGCATCAATTGAATGGTCAGAAAGCTCCCGCGGATCAAGCTCGAATCATGATTCGACCACAATGTGCTTGTGCTTCGGTCTCCGTAACGGCCAATGATGATCCTCGAGAAATTCGCCGCCTCGCGGGGGTCGTACCCATGCTCGATCACGTTTTGTAGTCCCAGCCGGTCCGCCTGGTTTTCCAGTTCCCGCTGGTGCCCGTTCACCGCCGATGCGATGCCCAACTCCGCCAGAAAAGGTCCCAGGCTTCCAATGAACGCACCGGCTGCGATTCCCGCGATAACGAGTCCCACGCGCGCGCCCCGCGTCTCGTCCACCTCGCGCTTGTAGTGAGTCTGGAGCACATGGGCCATTTCATGGCTCAGGATAAAAGCAAGCTGCGCCTCGTTCCGCACCGCCCCCAGCAGCCCGGTGTGGATCAGCAATGTGCCATCCGGCAGAGCAGAGGCATTGATCGAAGGATCTTCAATCACAAAAAATCGGAACTCTATCGGATGGCTCGTGCCCTCCGCGCCTGCCGGTATCAGTGAACGGCCCAGCTCTGAGACGTAGTCCTGCACACTCTTTTCGGCGAGCAGCTTTAATCGCCCGTGCACCTTCTTCCCCTGCCGGAACTCCAGGATGTCGATCGACGTCTGTGGGTCTTGCGCCCGGACCACGTCCAGGTCATGCGGCATCTTGTACCAATCCGGCGGCGCCGGCGGGCCCAGTTCCAATTGCTCCGCTTCCACCCTCCCGTCCTTCCGCCGTATCCCCGAATACTTGACGTGGCACGCCGCCAGTTGCGCGTTCGCTGCCGCCCCCTTTTCCCCGGTCGCTTTCTGTTGGTCCCACTCCCGCTTCGTGGACGGGCTCACATCCAGAAAGTAGCCGTCTACTTTGATCTCCCCCGCCTCTCCTGCGGCGATCTTGCCGGCGTCCGCTGGCTCCTCCTGCAGAAATGCCGTGCCGTGAACTTTCTTCTCGTCCTCCCGCAGGTCAACCGTGATCTTTTCGGCAGAGAGCTTGTGCTTGCCCAGCCACTGCCCTTCCGCTTCCACCAACATCCCAACTCCAACATCTTCAGCCTTGATGGCGCGATCTCCACCGGCCTCCTGCGCCACCACCCGGCTCACGGATGTCACCTCCAACCGGTCGTCCAGGATCAGCAGGGTCTGGTCTGCCGCCCGGCCCGTGATGTACCCGTGCAGTTTCACCTTCGGCGCCGCCAGCGCAGCGGGACATAGCATGGCCAGCGCCAGCGCCAGCACCCGCATTGCTGTCCGGAGCAGTCTTATCCGGCCTTTCCGCCTACCCCGCTTCGCGATTCCCTCTTCCATCTCGCGCTCCGCCCTACTGCGCCGACTTTTTCAACTCGTCTTTGACTTCCTTGACCGTCTGACGTGCGGCGGTTTTTGCCATTACATTCGGCTTCCACCTCGGATCAAGCTTTACGTGCACGTGCAGAACACCCAGGCTCTGCTTATCGCCCCGCCTCTGCACGTCCGCGTCGATTTTCAAGCTGCGCAGTCCCGCCCCGAACCCGATCAGCACACTCTTCACCACGCTTCCCTTGTTGTATTCCGTGATCGTCCCACTGATTACGATGGATTGCGGCGCGTCCGCATCGTCCACCGTTTCACCTTCGCCGATCACGTCCTTCGCCAGTTTTGCCTTCTTCAACTCCTGGCGCAGTTCCGCATAAAAATAATCCCCAAATGTCGGGTCCAGCTCGACTCCCTCCGCCTGCGCAAAATGCTTGGCCTCCACCGTCTTATACTGCGGCGTCTTGTCTTTTCCCGCCGCTAAGACCGGACACGCCAGCACCAACGCAACCATCGCTAAACCGACCCTCAGTCGCATCGCGAAATCCTCCATCATTTACTCCTTCTCTTCAGTACGCCGGAAAGACGTTCCCGCAACTCGTGCGACCTTTCACAAATTGGGAGGAGCCGCCGGGGCTGCGCCCTCGTCTTTCCATAGATCGCCGACCGCATCCTTCAACTGCTGTCCCCGCAGAAAATTCCGCAACGCATCCCTTAGCGACTCTTCAATGTCCTCTTGGACGTTCTTCTCCAAGTTTTTCTTCCGCGCCGCTCCTTTGGCGATCGAGGTGCCCGCCGCTTTCACTTCCACCGTGTCTCCGCTCCTGGGATTCTTAACCACCGCCGCGAATTCGACTTTCCCGAAGAAATCAAGCTGTGATCCCTCCGCCAACCCGAATTGGAACACATAGATTTTCAAGACTAGATCCGCTGAGCTCGCGTCCGATGCCAGCAAATTCGCCGCCTTCAGGGACTGTTCCAGCGCCTCGCGCACGATCAAGATCGGCTGCCGGTCCAGGAAAATTCCGCCGCGCGTTTTCAACACCATCTCCGGCTGCGGATTCGCTGAACGATCGATGACCTCGCTGATCCAGAACTTCGGTGAACGCGCAAACTTCTGCACCGGCACGGGGTCCCCAAGCTGGATTTTGATTGTGTTCTCGGGTTTTGGCTTCGGATACTCTGCCGCTGATGCGCGGAATATCAACAGAAGAGCGGCAAGAAAGATAGCGGTCGCAGATCGTAAGGATGGGATCAGAGGCGCCTCCGTTCGCCGCCCGCATCACGGGCCGGACTGGCCTTCGGTTTAGTGTTGCGCATTTGATCCAGCCCTTTTCCAAAGCCCCTAGGCGTGCGGGGGATGACACTTGCTCGATCCGCTCGCAGAATGGGACGCTCAATATACCACCACGCCGGGCGCCTTGGCTGTGACGGACAAACATTGCTGCATGACAAGAACCTGGCGAGAAGATTGGACACCATGGGCTGTAGGTTGTTTGGGCTAGGCTGTGGCACTCGCCAACCCCGCTGATTCGACTTACCCCTGCATCCCCAGCCCTTCGCACGAATCCAATGATGGTATCGTTTGGACTCGCTCCGGGAGACCCATGAAGATTGGCATCACCTGTTATCCAACCTACGGCGGCAGCGGCGTGGTCGCCACCGAACTGGGGCTTGAGCTGGCGCGCCGTGGGCACGAGATTCATTTCATCTCCTATTCGCAGCCCATTCGCTTGACCGGGCCAGAACCTAACATTCACTATCATGAGGTCGAGGTCACGCGCTATCCGCTGTTTGAATATCCTCCTTACGATCTGGCCCTAGCGACGCGCATGGCCGAGGTGTCGCAGCTCTATGAACTCGATCTGCTGCATGTGCACTATGCCATACCGCATTCGGTGAGCGCGATGCTGGCCAAGCAGATGCTGGCGGCCACGCCGCCGCGCAAAAATTTACCGTTTGTCACTACCCTGCACGGGACCGATATCACTCTGGTCGGACTGGACCGGTCTTACCTTCCGATTACGCGTTTTTCTATCGAGCAGAGCGACGGGGTGACCGCGATTTCGCAGTATCTGCGCAGCCGCACGCTTAAGATTTTCGACATCAAGAACCACATTGAAGTCATTCCGAACTTCGTGAACTGCGACGAGTATCTGCGCAAGCCGGAGTGGCTGGAAAAGCGCGGCGAGTATGTTTCCCGCGACGAGCGGCTGCTGGTGCACCTTTCCAACTTCCGGCCGGTGAAACGGGTGCTCGATGTGGTGGAGATCTTCGACCGTGTCCGCAAGAAAATTCCTTCGAAGCTGTTGCTGATTGGCGACGGGCCCGATCGCTCGCAGGCGGAATGGCTGGCGGTACAGAAAGGCATTCACGAGCACGTGCTGTTTCTTGGCAAGCAGGACCAGATCCGGGAAAAACTCGCCATCTCAGACGTGATGCTGATGCCGAGCGAACTGGAGACATTCGGACTCGCAGCCCTGGAAGGCATGGCCTGCGAGGTTGTCCCGATTGCCACCCGCCCCGGAGGCGTGCCGGAAGTGATCGAACACGGGGTGAGCGGATTTTTGGCCGATGTCGGCGACGTGGACACGATGGCCCGTTATGCCATCGACCTGCTGAGCGATGAATCCGCTCTGCGCGCTATGGGGAAACGGGCTCGCGCCGCGGCCCAGGCCAAATTTTGTTCCAGCAAGATTATTCCGCTTTACGAAGACTTTTACCGAAAGGTGCTGGAGCAATCGTCGCAACCGTCATTAGCTCTTCGGGGTTAGGCAGGATCGGCAGCCGCAAGCGGATCAGGGTGCCACCGCCTTCACGGTTTTCAATCATCATCTTCGCCGTGTCACCGTAGAGCACCTTCAGACGCTCGGCGACATTGGCCATGCCGATGCCGGTTCCCCCCAAACCATCAGGTTCTTCGAGCAATTGGGCTGCGCCCATGCCGATACCGTCGTCTTCTACTTCCACCACCAGTCGCGCTTTGATCAGGCGGCTGCGCAGCGTAATGCTGCCGCCTTCGATTTTGGGAGCCAGTCCGTGTTTGATGCAGTTTTCCACCAGCGGCTGCAGCAACATACTGGGAACCATGGCTTCGAGCGACGCCGGGTCGAGATCCTTGACCACTTTGAGCTTGTCGCGTCCAAAGCGCACGACTTCGATGTCCAGATAATTGTCGATGAACTCCACTTCCTCGCGCAGCGGGACGAAAGAATCCGTGCTGTGCAGCAGGCGGCGAAGAATGGTGGCGAGTTTCAGGATCATTTCGCGGGCGGTATCGGGATCGAAGCGCACCAGGGACGAAATGGAATTCAGCGTATTGAAGAGGAAGTGCGGGTTGATCTGATTTTGCAGCGCCGCCATGCGGGCTTGCAGCAGCAATCGTTCCTGCTCTTCGAGCTTGATCTGGATGCGTACGCTGTTGAAGATCTTCAGTTCCGTGCCTACCACCATGACCGCGGTCAGATAGATCGCGCTCTCCACCAGATAGCCGTTCAGAGTTCCGCCGTTCGCCCACAGCTCAGGGCTTTCCAGACTGAAGATCGAGTTCGGCCAGAAGCGCCAGATTTCGGTCTGCAAGAAACGCAAGCCCACTATGGTGGCGAAGAAGGTGATCTGCCAGTCGAAGACGCGCGGGCGCGGCAGATTGCGACGAATCATGCGATAGAGGCTGAGATCGATGAACGGAGAGAACGACCAGATGTCTTCCTGCTCGGGCGCGACCCGGCGCAACTGCCCGGCAATAATTCCGGCGAGCACATTCAACGGCATGCTAGCCCATTCTCCGTGCAGGGTTGCGGGCAGTGACATCAATGCGCCGCCGACGCCGCCCGAGAGGCGCCCGCCGATCACACCGAGCAGCAATGCAGTTTCGAGGGAAAGGTCGCCCGCCAGAAAGCTCTTGGCGCTGAAGCGTATCCAAACGCCGATGACGATGGGGATCGCCATCCACAACGCCAGATAGATTTTGTGCCGGGTGGCACGCTCCTCGCGGAAGATGAGAATCTTGAATTCCTTGGAGCGCACTAGAGCACTCGACAAGGCCGCGGCCACGCCCAGCTTGATCAGGAGATTGACAAGTATCAGCCGCGGTTCCAGCATTGAATGAGTCCAGCCTCGGAAGGGCGACCTAAACCTAGCCCAGCGCTTCAGCGCTGGGGAAGAGTGGATCCTTTGATAAAGCCCCGGGGGGCGACCGACTCCCCACCCGCACTCTTCGCCATGCCTTTCGCGCGTCCGAGCGATCAGGCTTCGATTGTACCCGCCGCCTCCCGCAAAAGCTGCTCAACATTGCAGCCCGCCGGGATTCCGCCCTGCGCGAAATCGCGGCTGCCCCCGCCGCGTCCCCCGACTGACGATAGCACTTGCTTGAGCAACGCACCCATGTCGGCTGAACCGCATGGAGTTTGCGCGAAGACCAGGCCCGGCGGATTGACCATGCTCGCCACCAGCACGATGGCAGGCGCCGCCACGCGCGTCACTTTCTGCGCAAACAGTTTCGCGAAGGCGATATCGCGATCTGAAAACGTACGTACGATGATCCTCCGCCCGTTGGCCTCAGGCTGCGCATGGAGATCGGCCAACGCCATCAGCTCGGCGAGTTGCTCAAGCGCATCGTCTTTTTGCCAGCGCAGCAATTTGCTCTCTTCAGCACTTTTGCGGATTAGCTCGGGCACATCCCAGAGCTGGGCCGAGAACTGTTCGGCCGCCTCGGTGAGAGAAGCGTAGTCGCGCCGCGCCATGCGAACGGCGCGCCCGCCGCACACGAACTCGACACGCATCCCCTGCCGCACCCTTTCGCTTTTCCGAAGAAAGATCGAACCGATCTGCCCGCTCGATCTGACGTGCGTTCCACCGCACGCCGTCACATCGAAATCCGCAATCTCGATCAGACGCAGTTGGTCGCGCTCGGCCGGAGGCAGTTTGCGCAGGCCAAGCTTCTCCGCTTCCGCGCGTGTAACGTAGCGAATCCGCACCGGACGGTCCTCAAAGACAATCTGATTGGCGCGCTTTTCGGCTGCGAGAATCTGCTCGGAACTTATTACCGGCACCGCCAGGTCGATCGAGCAATAATCTTCGCCCATGTGGAACGAAACCGTCGGCATCCGGTAGAGCTCAATAAAAGCGGCGGAGAGTACATGCTGTCCGGTGTGCTGCTGCATGTGGTCGTGGCGGCGTTCGGGATCGATGCTGCCGTGGACGGCCGCGCCTACAAGCGGCGGCGCCGGCGCGTCGAGGTAATGGACGATCCTGCCGTCCTCGGTATCCGCAACTTCGGTGACGCGCAGGCGCTCGGTCCCATCAAGAGTCAACCATCCCGTATCATGGACTTGGCCACCGCTGGTGGGATAGAACGCGGTTTCGCGCAGAATGACGGCCGGACGCAGTTGCTCGGGCGATGAAGGCGAAACGGCCTCGACCACCGAATCGAATTCGTGCATCTCAGAACTGTCGTAGTAAAGACGTTTGGTCATGACGAACGGCTTGGTGCCCCAGGTTCGCGCCCGTCCTTTGGGCGCTAACTTGGCGATTCCGCAGGACAAACAAAAGTCAGGCACCGGCGACCCACTGCACACGAAAGAGCCCGTTACCGTTGCTTCCTTCCGGACCTGGCGGGGTTGGCGGGAAAACGTCGCGCGGAACCGATGCCTGACTCTACATCTT
>Ga0209698_10000602_pt1 | contig 41295 bp, 34 predicted proteins | sample LitLauG_LLR_2012_FD_187203 | JGI IMG/M metagenome (GOLD analysis project Ga0209698, IMG submission 187203) | Freshwater sediment microbial communities from Pennsylvania, USA - Little Laurel Run_MetaG_LLR_2012 (SPAdes) (version 2) | ecosystem: Environmental > Aquatic > Freshwater > Creek >... | reverse complement strand
GTTCATCTGGACAACCAAGGCCGCAGACATCCTGGAAAAGGTCAAGCGCGCCCGCACAGCCCTTCATAATCGGCCATCTGCATGACGCACTACACTAGCAACTAATCCTCCAGAGACTGAGGAGACGTTTCTTCCGCAGGAGCTTATGATTCAACGACAGTGTCCACACTGCAGTAGCGAACTGGTGAGAGCCAGGCGCACCGATCATCAATCAGCGCCAGTAGTCGCACACGCGGCACCTCCTGGCTGGCGCTGCAGTGTTTGCGGAGGCGAGTTCACTACTGAGCAAATCCGCGATAGCAAACGGGCAAAATCTTCAGCCGTCGAGCACGCGTAGGCTAGCCTGTCCGCGCGGGACCACAAACTACTGAATGAATCCGAGCATTTGGCTTGGGTGCGGTCAGCACCCCGAATAGCCCGATCCCAGCCACCCTCGGAGGCTAACTCTCCAGCGTGATTATCTCCGCACGAGCTGCCTCTACACCACCGACAGTCTTCACCAATTAAACCGAAGTGACATTGTTCGAGAGGGCCGGATTCTGGGCACCCTCCGGGCACCCAGACCGATGCCTTGTCGGCATCTCATTGATTTTGTTGTGTCGTGCATGGAGAAAGCTGGACGTGCAAGTTGTTGTTTGTAATTGGGTTGGCGACACTTTTAAGGCATGGGTCGCAGGTTCGAATCCTGCCGCGCTCACCAGTTTCCGAACCGTTCGTTGCGGACGAGGTCCTTCGCTACGCTCAGGATTTCGCCAACGGGCTCAGACGCCCGCTGAGCGGCTCAAGTTCGAATCCTGCCGCGCTCACCGAAAATTCTCGCAGAAAGAGAAAAAGAAACAGGGGAGCGTTGCGCTCCCCTGATCCGTTTCTGGCAGCTGTCGGCCTTGGCAGGTTCGCCGCGGCTTTTGGCTACTGACACGCGCCCTGGGGCGCTTTGAGTGTGCCGTTGTCCGAGTACTTGCCACCCGAGCCCAGCGATGGCGCACCGAAGAACCAGGAGAAGAACGCCAGTTCCTGCACGTGATAGTTCAGGCTGCCGAAGAACGGGATGGGCTTCAGCGCGGTTCCTGTCAGAGGATCACCCACTTCGAGGTTGGCCTGGCACAAAGACTCCTGGCCAGTGTGTCCCCAGAGGGGAACCAGGTTGTTGCCAAACGGATCGTCCTGCCATTCGTTGATCTCGTGAGACATGACGGAGACGTCCAGGCCCGAAGTGCCGGTGAAGAATCCTGCCGTATCGTACTGGAAGGGCGCGTACGTTTGCGCGGGAGTACCGTACGCGCCGTGATAACCACCGATGCAGCAGTGTTTCGGCTTGGTGTCGTACAGGGTCGTGTTGTAGAGCATGAACGTGACCAGGTTGCTGGGATTGACGCCTTTCGACGCCAACGACGGGATTAGGAACAGCTTCGCCACAACGTCAAAGTAACCCTTTTCAATGCCGCCGTAGACGGGTGTGCACAGGCCCTTGGGGTTGTAGACCACCGAACTGGCAGGGTCGGGCGTGATGGTCTCAGCCGGCAGGAACACGTAGTTCAGCAGGTTGTGATAGGTCCCACCATTGGCCTTGACGGCTTCCCAGAAGTTGGCTCTCTGAAACGCATCGCTGTATTGAGTTGCGCCGACGTCGACGCCATTGAGCTTGAAATCATTCCATCCCAGGACCATGGGCGAGATCTTCAACGCATTGAGCGGAGTGACGCCGCCGTAGCAAGCCTTGTCGGGGACGGTGGGATCGAATTTCTCTTTACCAATTTCGACGATCAAGGGGACGACGTACACAGTGGTGGTGGTCGTTCCATTGGTGATGAAAGGATCGCTGCCCACCATAACGCCAGTGTAAGTGGTTCCCGCCGAACCTTTCCTTGACGACTTGATGGAATACGTCCAGGTCTTGAGGCTTTTCTTGGCGCCGGGGGTCAGCGACAACTTCTGGTTGTTGAGCCTCTCGGCCTGGGACAACGGCATGACGTCAAACTTCAACGTTCTGTCGGCTGGAGCGTCCTGCTGCCCGACTGCGTTGGGCGCGGACCCGGCCACCATCGCGGCTGCGAGGGTAGCGACGAGCATCAGCGAAACTGCGGTTTTCTTGCGGTTCATAAGTCACCTCCGATTCGGATTTTTCCTTGCTTTTTGTGTCTGGCGCGGGATTGGCCATCGGCCCTATCTCGCGCCTCGTACAAATAGGCGGAAGGTGCTCGAGAAACGCCTCACCTAGCGCGAAAAATAAGTCGGGAAACGGAAGGAGGCTTGCGGACCACTATTGATTGACGGGTTTGCGGGTGCCGACTATGCTGTTAACCCTCACCCTGACAGGAGCCATCGAGGTGCCCCTTGTCTGACGGTCTGCCGGCACAATTTACGCAGCTTTTGCAGCGCTGGAAGGAGGGAGACGAAGCCGCTCTCAACTCGTTAGTGCCGTTGGTATATCAAGAACTCCGGCGGCTGGCTCATTACTACCTTCGCGGGGAGCGCTCCGACCACACGCTGCAGAGTACGGCGTTGGTGCACGAGGCATATCTTCGCCTCGTGGGCGACCAGTCCCCTCCACAAAACCGTGCCCATTTCATCGCGGTCGCTTCCCGGCTCATGCGGCAAATCCTCGTCGACTATGCGCGCAGCCGCAATGCCTCGAAACGGGATGGAGGACTACGAGTCGTGCTGGAGGATGCTGACGTGGCGGCGGTCACCGGCGATGCGGAACTCATCGCCCTCGATGCCGCGCTCAATGATCTGGCTCGCACCGACGAGCGCCAAGCCAGGATTGTGGAGATGAAATTTTTCGGGGGTTTGTCGGCCCCGGAAATTTCGGCGGCTCTCGGCATCTGCCGAGCCACCGTCGACCGTGACTGGGCCACGGCCCGACTCTGGCTTCATCGCCAAATGACCCGAAAGGCGGAGTTATGAGGACGGCGCATTGGGAGTCCGTCAAGAACCTTCTGCATCAGGCTTTGCAGCTACCGGCCGAAGAGCGCGGCCCATTTCTCGACGCGGCCTGTACGTCGAATCAGTCGCTACGGGCAGAAATCGAATCGCTTCTGGCGGCGGATGAACAGGTACGCTCCAGTTTTATGGCGGCTCCTCCGCTGGGAGACGGGTTTATTCCTGGTATTCATCTAAGGCCTACGCTGGAGGCGAGAGAGATCATCGCCCAGCGGTTCCAACTTGTCCGCAAACTCGGCGAGGGTGGTATGGGCGAGGTCTGGCTCGCCGACCAAATTTCTCCCGTTCGCCGACAGGTCGCTCTCAAACTCATCAAGTCCGGCCTTTATGACCTCTCCGTGGTGCAGCGCTTCCAGTCTGAGCGCCAGTCGCTGGCCATCATGGACCATCCCGCAATCGCCAAGGTTTTCGAAGCCGGCACTACCGAGCAGGGTCAGCCTTTTTTCGTGATGGAGTACGTTCCCGGGATACCCATCACCGACTACTGCGATCTGAAGAATCGAACGATCCAGCAGCGATTGGAGCTATTCATCCAGGCGTGCGAAGGGGTGCAGCACGCACACCAGAAGTCGATCCTGCACCGCGACCTGAAGCCGGCGAACATGCTGGTGGTGGATGTTGACCGCCGGCCCGTGGTGCGGATCATCGACTTCGGCCTGGCGAAGCCGGCCACGCCGAGGGCAGACACCAACGATGCCTTCACACAGATGGGTAGCTTTGTGGGCACTCCGGGATACATGAGCCCGGAACAAGCCGATCCTGGCGGGCAGGACATCGATACGCGCACCGACGTCTATTCGCTGGGCGTTGTCCTTTATGTGCTGTTGACCGGCGCTCTGCCACTCGACCTGAGCCGGGTCAATCAGTCGCTGGCCGAAATCTTGCGCAAGCTGCGGGAAGAAGATCCGCAGCGCCCGAGCGAGCGGGTCAGTGCGAACCGCAACAATTGTGCAGAGGCAGCCGCCGCGCGCACAGCTACCCCGACGCAACTGGTGAGCGAGCTTCGCGGTGATCTCGACTGGATCACGATGAAAGCGCTCGAGAAGGACCGCGCCCGTCGTTATGGCACGCCTTCCGAGCTGGCCGCCGACCTCCAGCGCCACCTGCAAAATGTGCCGGTTCAAGCCGGTCCAGCGACCGCCGGTTACCGAATACAAAAGTATCTGCGGAGACACCGGTTCGGCGTGGCGGTGGCGGCCGTTCTGGTTCTCGCGCTGGCCGGGGTCACGGGCTTGCAGGCCGTGGAATTGCGGCGAATCACACGCGAGCGTGATCGCGCCAACCGCATTACCGACTTCATGACTGGCATGTTCAAGGTGTCCGACCCGAGCGAGGCACGGGGCAACAGTGTCACGGCCCGCGAGATCCTCGACAAAGCCTCCGGCGACATGGCCACGGGACTCGCCAAAGATCCCGAGGTGCAGGCACAAATGATGGAGGTCATGGCTCGGACCTACCACAACCTTGGTCTGTACGCTCGGGCGCGCGATCTGGGACAGCGGGCTCTGGATGCCCGCCTGAGTCTCTTCGGCGACGATGATGCACGAACGCTGGAATCGCTCGCACAACTGGGCTGGACTCTGGATCGCGCCGGGCACTACAGCGACGCGGAAAAGCTTGAGCGCCAGGCGCTGGCCGACGAGCGCCGGGCCGTGGGTCCGGAAAATGCCCTCACGATCGAGACCCTGGATCACTTGGCTGTGATCCTCGAGGACGTAGGGAATAATAATGAGGCCGAGAAGTTGGCACGCGAAGCGATTGAGTTGAGTTCCCGCATACTGGGCCCTGAACACGCGCAGACCCTGCTCGCTGTAAACCACCTCGGTCGGGCTCTATGGTTCCAGTCGCGCTACCCTGAAGCGGAGCAACAGTATCGCCGTTTGCTCGATGCCGACCGCCGGATCTTGGGTACTGATCACCCGCAAACCTTGGCAGCCATGAATAGTCTGGCTGTGACCTTGATGGCAGAGCATCACAATGCCCAGGCAGAGGAAATGTACCGCGAGGTGCTGGCCGTTCAGCAGCGTGTCCTCGGCCCGGAGCACCAGGCAACCGCCCTGACGCTGTCCAACCTCGCGGTTCTCCTCAATTCCGAAGGCCGCCTGGCTGAGGCAGAGAAATTTGGGCGGGAAGCGCTGCGGGTACGGGTGAAAGCGCTGGGCCCGGAGCATCCCGAGACGCTTGCTTCACAAACAAATCTTGCCGACACGATTCTCCGCGAAGGCCGCTTGCAGGAAGCTGAGAAGATGCATCGCGAAGCCATGGCAGTTGAGGCACGTGTTCTAGGCCCTGAGAATCCCGACTTCCTGCGGACTCAGGCTAATCTGGCCGGCATCCTGATTTTCGAGGGACGCTATGCCGAAGCCGAAGCCATGGCTCGCAAGATTCTCGAAGTGGAAGTTCGCACGCAGGGTTTGCTTCATACCGACTCCATCGATACTCGCCGCCAAGTAGGAATGGCGATGGCCCACAGCCATCGTTATTCTGAGGCTGTGGATTTTTTCCGTGAGGTGCTGGAGAAGGAAAACGATCCCGCGCTCGCCAATCGATGGGCGATCCGCTACGCCCTCGCTTGCGTGGCTGCGGCAGACCATCGAACTGCTGACGCCCTGCACAACCTCGACGACGCGGTTGCGCGCGGATTCAACGACCCCGACTTCCTGACTGCTGACGACGATCTAAAAAGCCTGCGCGAGAATCCAGACTTCCAGAAACTGGTGGCTGGATTGAGAAACGCCCTTGCCAACCCAACCGTTGCTACGACTCCTTCGCACTAGGGCCGTCCACGGCAAAATGCTTTTTGATTCATTCCGTCAGCGACCTAGCGAGACTTCGGCTTTCACGATCCTGTGTAAAGCTGGAAGGGCGCCCAGTAGAACGGCTTGCGGAAGGCGTTGGTGGAATGCAGCAACGACAGTTTGGCATTGCGAAGAGCGGAGTCGGGCCGCATCCCCTTCCTTAAACCACTGTAGAGTTCGTCCATGAGCTGGGGAGTGGAGGCGTCGCTGACCTCCCACAGAGCTCCGATCACGTTGTGCGCTCCGGCGCGAAGGAATGCCCACGAGAGTCCGACCAGGCCTTCGCCTGAATAGGCGCGGGCCCCGGCTCCGTAACAGGTGGAGATCGTGACCAGCTCAGCTCGCAGGGGCTGATGAATGATGTCGCGGGCGTATAGCTTAAAGGAATCGTCTTTGGCGTTTGCCCGGGACAGCACGATGGCGGAGTCGAGCGGGCTGGTGCGGCTGGCGGTGCCGTGCGCGACGAAGTGGACGTAGGAGAATTGACCGGGCTTGCTTGCCAGGTATGCTGCTGGGGTGGCGAGATCGCGGGCGAATGTCTTTTGCTGCGCGGGCGGGAAATGTTTTTCGATGCTATCCATCTCAGCGGCGGCTTTTCGCAATTCGGGATAGTCCGGGTTCGGCGCGACGGCGTTGCCCAGCAAGAGGATGCTGCCGGGGCCCTTGGCTGCGGCGTGCGAGGCTCCCAGCATGCGCAGGGAATTGGCGTCGGTGATGGTGACGTCTTCGATCCAGTAGTGAGGAGTGGGGTCGGCGACCAGCAGCGTTTCGAAGTTGAGGGTGTTCAGGGCGCCGTCGGGGATGATGTAGACCTTCGCATCTTTTGGCAGCAAGGACTGCGCTGGGGACACCAGCGTGCGGTAGAGAGCGCGGCCATCGGCATCGGTGGTTTGCAGGAATTCCTGTTGCTCGGCGAGAGCTTTCCGATAACGCTGGACTGTTGAATTGATTTCGGATTTCGGAGGCAAGGTGAACAGGTTGGTTTTCTGGGTGGTGATCGCCCAGAGATAAGATTGCTTCTCGCCCAGCCAGTAGAAAAGAATCGTGCCTCTGGCCTTGCGGGCTATGGGTTGCGCGTTGGGCGGGTGGGGCTTGAAGGACGTGCCCTTTTGCAGTAGTCCCAGGCCTTCGGCCAAGGCTCGACCACGGCTGTATTCGGCGACCTGCAGGGCTTCCGGTGCTTTGCCTTGGCTCACCAGGAAGTGGATGTAGTCGTCGTAGATGCCCGAGGCGTTGGCGGGGAAGGGCAGCGACGATTCCTCGTGCTGCAGGGAAGAGCGGGCGGTTTCGAACGTGCTCAACGCGGCTCGATACTCGCGGTCGGCCAAGTCTGGCTTGCTTTCGTCTTCGTAGAGTTGGGCGAGAGAATGCTCTGATTCCCACTTCAAGAAAACGTGGCTCTTCGGGTCTTGCTCAATTTCGCGGAATGTCTTTTCCGCTTGCGCGGTGTCGTGTTGACGGGCGGCGACGTGTCCCTTGACCAGCAGCGGGTAGAGGATGTCGAGGCGATTGCCATCGGCGGGTGCGAGGGCGATGGTTTTGTCGGCGTAGTCGCGGGCTTGGTCCAGGTTTCCGGCCCGCTCGCAGACGAGCGCCAGGGACATGAGCGCGTTGAGGATGTCTTCTTGGCTGTTGATTCGCTTTGCGAGGTCGAGCGCATGCTGGTAGGACTGCTGGGCCGCAGCGTAGTCCAGCGCACCAAGGTAAACATATCCAATAGTGGTTAGCCACTTTACTTGGTCGACAAAATCACCCAAGTGCGTAGCCCGCTCTCCGGCCTCCCTGAAAAGCTTTTCAGATCTGTCGGGTTCGCCGAGCTTGTAGTAAGCCCATCCCAGATTACCCAATGCATTTTGGGCGAGGTCCTCAAATCCTAGATCCGAGGCCAGGCGATATGATGAGTCCGACCAATTCATTGCTTCATCAAAGTGCTCCTGCTCAATGGCAGAATGGCTAAGGGCCAGCAGGGAACTCGCTTCCAGGAACTTGTCTGATCTGGCACGAGCGGACGAGAGAGTCTGCTCGAAGGACTTCTGCCCTTGGACGAAATGGCCCCGTTCCATTTCTAAGCTTCCGCGTTCAAGGGTTACGTTCGCGCAAGGCGGAGAATCGGAGATTGCGCATATCCGCTCCGCCTCACGAATTTTCTTCTCCGCCTCTGACAGACGGTTCAAGGCGATGTACGCGGCCCCCTCTAAGCGCTGTTTTTCGACAGCTAGTTCGCCCAGCGAAGGAGGTGATGGTTCCGAAGATAACAGGGAGAGGGCCTGCTCGCTCGTCCCCTGCCAGATCAAAGCGTTCGCCTGAAGAATCCGGAACTTCCATGCCCATTCTGTACCAAGGGCGTGGAAATCCTGGTAACCTTTTTGGGCTTCAACTGTGGCAGCGCTCATGTTGCCACGCCGGAAAACCTGCATCGCTCGATCGAACTCGGCCTGTGGATCTCGATGGCGAGAACAACCGCACAGACACGCGAGGCATAGAATCAAGGACAGGTAATCGTAAGTCTGCGAAGCCTTGGCGGGAGTCGACGTCCGCTTTGTGTCTGCCGTTCTTAGGGTTTGTGGCCGCCGTTGACGCTGCAGTTCGTGACGGATACTTTTCCGTCGGCCAAGCAGCCCAGTTCCAGACGGATCATGGTCAGGTCGAATGAATTGTGGTTCACGGTCAGGTCGGCGAGGAGTATCTTCCCGAAGTCGGGGACGTGGATCACGTGGCCATACGGTCTGATCGGTTCGGAGATCTGTTCCTTCGACGGGAGTTCGATCTCCACTTTGTCGACCAGTGAACATTTGATTCCGGGCCATAGACGATGGCCTGCTTCGAGGCCTTCTTCTTCTACTTTCTTCTCCGCCGCGATGATCCGTTCCTGGATCCTGTCGTCTTGGAGGAGAGCCGCATTATATTCCTGTTCGACCAACCCAGGCAGGTCGCGCAAACCATTAAGCTCTCGATTCCTGCGCTTTTCGTCTTTCTGAACGGCGGCCCTCAGGCCCTTCACACTGTCGGCGAGAGCGTTATGTTGGTCACGAACCGACTTCAAGAATCCGGCACTTTGAACGAATCGGTGCTCAGCGGCGACGGGATCTCCGCACAGCCTCAAATTGAGCTTTGGAAAAACTTTGTGACGAAAGATCCGCAGATTTTCGAAGTGCGTGCCCAGAAAAGTGACAAGGGGAGCGTGTTCATCGGGGAAATGCGTCGTGGAAATTTGGGCGACGACACGGTCGGCGGTGACCACGTTCAGAACATTCAGACCTTCGACGACGGAAGTCGCCAGCGTCACCGACGCGCCGGGATGCTTCTTGCTCTCGTGCCCTGACACCTGCGTGTGCGCGGTGACGTAAGAGATGATCCCCTCGAGGCGGAAATTCTTGGCGTGTTGCGAGAAGTAGCTGCGCTGCGCCTTCTCTTGTTCGGAGAGGCCGGCGAGTTCAGTCGCCAGCTTTACGAAAGCCTGTTTCTTGATCTCTTCTTCGAAAGGACGATCCAGTTTTCCGCTGAGGGCGTGCGCTTCCGCATGAAAATAATGGGAGGGGGAGTTGAGTGCCATGTGCTTGACTCCGATCGGTTGAGCTCAGTTTCTGGATTTCAACAGCCTGGTTGATATTGTCGCAACGCCGGCATTTTGCCGGCTATTGCGAACCCCTGTTGCCTTTGCCTATGGGGCGAGACTGGAACCCGTATCGTCCGCCGGAACTCGGTTCCTTTCCGCTCTTTACCCGGCACTGCCGAGCCGGGCTTTCCGACGCCGCCGCTCCGCCACTAGAATTTGGCGGGGTTGTTCTACCGTTTAACCGAAAATCCAGTTCTCACGAACGGTGGAGGCGCCCCACGACAGCCTCCAAGACGTCGGCGCTACGGTTGGATTTGTACGTCTATCGGTTGACGGCTGATTTCTTTGCTCTCCCCGGCTGCGGTGATCCCTTTTACCACCAGTGTGTAGTTGCCGGATTGCCTATGTCCACTCGGAATATAAATCTGCCGGCCTTCTTCAGCCGTGGGCGCAGCAATCGGTCCGGACCACTCCAGCTTCCCGGCGGGATTATACAAGTCCGCGCTGTAGGAAGCGAATCCGTCCTCTGGGGGCAGGTTTACCAGCAGGCCGAATCCCTCCCCGGAATGCGGCTTGATCGTGGTCGTGGCGGTGCCGCGCGTGCTGACGTTGACCGACGTCCAGGGGCCGACCTGCGGCTGGTTTGCTGCCACCATGAGATGCGGGTAGGTGACGAAATTCTGGTATCCGATCACGGCCAGGAGCAAGGCGAGCACAGGCACGGCAAATGCCGGACGGAGCCAGGCGAACCATCCCGGTTTGGCCGGAGCCGGGGCGGGCACTCGCGCCTCAGCGGTGGCAGGCGGTTGCGCCAGCACCACTTTCGTCTGTTCTATGAACATGGCTGCGGCGCGTACATCGAGCGCGCAATCCTGACAGTCGAACAGATGTTCTTCGAACTGGTCTCTGACCTCGGGATCGAGTTCATCCAGAAGGTACCGCTCCGTGGCTTTTTGCCGGACCGCCTCATTATGGTCCATTTGTCGATCCCCCTCATAACAGTAGTGAGTCGTGGCGGTTAACCGTTTCATGGTTTTCCGGCAGTCACTACACCCGGCGGGCGACCCGCCATATTCTTCAAATATAAGGACTTAAATGACTGTTTGGCCCGGTGCAGGAGCACGCGGAGATAGTCGCGATCGACGCCAAAGTCACGGCAGACCGCATCTTTGTCGCGCTCCTCGAGAAAAACCTCGCGCAGCAGGCGCCGGTCCCGTTCGGGCAGTTCTTCGAGGATCTCGCGAATCTTTTCCCCGATTTGCTTCGCGGCCAGGGCTCCTAACAGATCGACGGAGATGGCAGGGAAGTCCTCTTGGTCTTCGTCTTCGAGCGAGCTGTCGCGCGACGACGCCCGATAGTGCTCGAGTAAAACGTTATTGCACATCGAGTTTACAAAAGCGCCAAGGCGTTCGGGCTGGCGGACTTTTCCACCGTGCAAGGCGGCAAAAACGCGGGTGAAGGTCTCCTGGCGGACGTCTTCAATAGCCTGCGGCGAACGCAAGCGGGAGCGCAGCTTGAGCTGGATCAGCTCGCTGAAATAGGCAACGAAATGTTCTTGAGTCCGGAAGTCTCCCGCCCGAAGGCGTTCGACGTAGGACTCGTCAAAAGATTGGAGTTGCACGGACGGCCCCGCCCTGAAATGGAAGTTAGTTTAGCACTCATAGGAAAGAAGTTGGAATGGTTCGGGCCCTGGTGTAACGAATTCGACACGCCCCGCACTATTGGCACAGAAGCCGATGAGCCCCAGACATGCAATTCGAGGCCGCATGCGGACGCACATGGCGGCGCCATGGGCGCGGAAACATGCTTCTGAAGTGGACTGGCCAGGGGCCTTCCAGGGCGCGATTCTCAGAGCCTTCGAATTGCGCAAGGGATATCGCGACGTGTTTCTGCTGAAGGAAATTCAGGGATACACGCAGGCAGAGATCGCGGCCATTCTCGGAATCAGCATCGACACGGTACTGGCCCGCTTGAAAAGCGCACACCGTGAAATCGGTCACCGGGATGATTCCGATGCCATGGAGCTAAGGAAGTGACAGCTCTGGCGAATTCGCTCAAGCGAATCTGGTCCGCGAAGAACCGGGTCCCCCATCTAACCGGGTGGGGGACGTCCGGTTCCCACAACGCTGCCGGGGACGAAATGACGTTGGTTTCCTGGGTGCACGAGCGGGTACTCGAACTCATCGAAGCCGTCCAGAGAAACGCGCCCATCGCGATCGCAGTGACCTTGAATATCTTTCGGTAGTCCCGTCCTTTTTTGGACTCCCCACAGTACGAGCGCTTTAGCGCCTCATGCCGCGCTAGGAGTTCGGATTTCTTTCGTCTCTTCGAGCTTGCTTCTTCTGCCATTTGTGCACCCACAGTTGCGCTGTAGGCTGCATTCTTTCGCCGTTCGCGGCTGGGCCGCGTCGTGTATTCCGCTTCTTCGGACGCGATCGAACTATGGCGCAGGCTCCGCCATCACGGGCGCCATTCTCCGATGTCAAAAAGTAAACTTGCGGGAATGGGCTCTGGAGGCTTGATTTGGGATGCTCTAAGAAGAGGTAAAAGCAGGAAGGGAAGAGAGAATTGGTGTCGGAAAAACCCGAAGATCGCCGGAACCGGTTCCCCATCCGGTTCCGGCGATCTGAAGGTACCCAAGTCTTCCCCCCGGTTGCCAAGGGCCTTCCAAGTCGGGATCTTGTGGAGGTATCAGGTCGGAATCTAGCGACCTCGTCCACTCATTTGAGTAGTGTAGGAATCGGGCGCTTCGTTTCAAGAACAATTAGAAAAGTTTTGGGGCGCGTGCCGGGCTGGTGGCGAACTCTCGGAAACGCTTGGCGGGGTTATTCACGACTGCAGGAAAGCAAAACGAACGATCCACCACTGAGTCAACGAGCTTCTCTTCGAGGCTCCGGGTGCGCCTCGCAGTTGAGATGTCTTGAAATCAGGGAAGGGGTTGAACCACCAAGGTCGTCGTGCTGTTGCCCGTCGGAAACTGTACTTAGTTTGGACCAACCCGTCCCAAATCGTAGCGCTCGGGGACGGTGAATCGGTTGGGGGCCCCGAGCTTGCGCAGAATACGATGCACGTAATTCTTTACCGTCTGCTCCGATAGGTTGAGACGGGAAGCAATTTCCTTGTTGGTCAAGCGCTCGCGAAGCAGTTCCACGAGTTGGATTTCCCGACGGCTAAGCCCGAGGTCGGCTCGCCCTGAGAGGGGCAGAGGTGCAACGGTTTGGGACACCGAACGGAATAGAACCAACGACAGCGACGATGGGCATACCGCTTCCCCCGCTGCCACGGCGCGAATGGTGGCTGCAACTTCGGTCGCGGATGCATCCTTCAAGATGTATCCGACTACTCCTTCGCGCACCGCCCGCAAGAATGTCTTCTCCTCCGGTTCCATGTCTACCATCACAACTCGAACGTTGGGGATTGCCGCGTGAAGGGTGCAAATTAGGCGGGCGTTGGAGAAAAATAACCCACTCGAATCCAACAAGATGATATTGGGTCGCGTGGCGATGATTTCTGCGTGCACCTCGGGCGAATATGCGTTTGCGCCAACCACGCGTATGTCACTCTTGTTGGCGAGAAGCCGGACTAGCGCTTCGCGCAACAAGCGATTCTCTGCCAGGAGGAAAACTTCAGCCAAGTGCAAACTCATCCCATCTCCTTAAGGCTCTGATGGAGTGGCCCAGGTTGTGCCCCCTCGCACTTCCCAGCCCGGAGTTCCCGTCAAGCTACGACGGACGGGTTATTCTGACGGTCTGCGGACATCGTGGCCTTGCCCTGCCCTCACGAACCTCAGACCACATCATGAACTTCTAGCGATGCACCCCCTACCTTGAAGCATCAGAACCTTGAAATCGAGGGAAGCTATATTCAAAAAAACAAAAACGCAATTATGTCCGGTGCCGCGCGGGCACGAGTCGACAGGGCGGGACACAAATACGTTTTAGCAAGCTCTGAGCAAATGGATTGCATAAACTTTACGGCTCGATGGGTGAATCTGTCAATTGTAAAAAAGTTTCACATAAGATCAGCACTCAACCGGGTCATCTGGTTGCCCGAGGAATCGAGGAGCACTTTCTCTAGCGTCCTTGTTTTGCTCGATGGAACTGCCGACCGTACCAGCCAGATCCGTGGTGCTCCTGACCCAGCCCCCGAAAACTGGACCATCCAGAATGTGAGTTCTCCCCAACCACAGCTTGGCCGTGCGTAAGCGCCGGGCCAGGGCCCTGGCTCTGCCGCCAGTTCCACTAATGATCCACGAAGAGAGCCAGCCGTTCGAGGAAGCTCAGCTCGCGGGCGGCGGCATCTTGTTGTTGGACTTGGAGAGCTTCCACGCCGCGAAGTATTCCGGTCCGCGCAGATTGTCATGCTGGGGCGGCGGCGAAACCATGGGCGGGGACTGGTTCCCGAGCGGTTGCCCGGTCCAACCCGTTTTGCAGCATCGACTGCACGCTCTGATAGCGGCAGGCGTTGCTCAGCAAGGCACGCCCGGCTGCCGCTACTGGGTTCGGAAACAACGCGGCCACCAGCTTCGATTCGTCGCAGTCTTGCGGCAACGGCCAACTCAGTCCCGCCGTTTCCGACCGACTCAGATACTCGTGCACCGTCGATTGGGCCAACTGCACGCTGCGGGCAATCTCCCGCTGCCCGAACCCCACCGCGTGGTGCAACCGTAGAACGTCCTTGATCTTTCGCATGGATAGCTTCTTTCCGGGCAACCTGTTTCCCCCGTTCCTCAGGGACTCAGTCTGCTCTTGGTCTATCCAGCGCCGCCGTGCTCTTGCTCCCACTCGAATTTTGCCTTCCCGATCAGGGTTTTTCCGTGATCCCCAAAAGTGATCGGGATGGGAGAAAGCTACTGATCGGCTTCGCCAAAACTACTGATCGGGATCAAGAAAAACCGTGATCGGCTTCAGACAAAATCATTGATCGCATCGGTGAAAATTCCCCATCACGAGCCTAAGTGACGCACGGCGAAAAATCGAAGCTTGGCGGCAAGACTATAACCAGCAACGTCCACACAGTTCGTTACACTACTTGCCGCCCGCAGAGTTTGCACGAACACGAGCGGAGATGAGCGCATGAGGAAAGCTAGTACAAGGCTGCCGGAGCAGGGGACTCAAAAGGAGGCTGTTACGAAACTCTCTGTCGAATGGGCCCGGTGGAACAAAAACAAGCTCCAGCCGCGTAGCGGCGGGATGTGAAAGCCCGGCAAGGCAGTGCCGGGAAGGCGGAAGTGGAACAATCCCAGTCCGCTTTAGCGGACGGCACGAGTTTCGCAACAGCCTCAAACCCTGTCCCCTGCTCTCGACCTCATCCCCGCTGAAACCGAAAATCAACCGAGAACTCACATCGCGACTGGTACTGTAAACTGGGCACTTCACTCCCACGAACGAAAACGCTTGGGTGGGGAAAAGGTAGAAGGAAACGGAACAGGGCCACCAAGTTCCTAGAACTGGGAGGCTAGCGCTGCGAGGTACGCGCGGGACGCTACTGGGTGGCTGAGAAGGGTAAGGTTATTTTGGGGCTCTCTCGCGAAAAAATTCCCAGAGTCGGGCAGATAGAGGCGCACTACAGGATGTCGATCCCTAACGCCTGGCGGGCGGGAAAAACAAAGAAGGAAGTTGGATCGACCATGGGGCCTGGAACTGGCAAAACAGGCCAGAAGGAGCGGCGGACTTCAATTGCGCAACCTGGTTGCACGAAGCCCAAAGTGCGGAGGTGTCAGTTCAGGCAGGAGGCAGAAACGAGTGAGCGAACCATGGCCCGACGTTCATACCAGTCGCATCATGAGCGGTCCGAGCGGTACACAAGGATTGCTTTACGGACAATGTGCTGAAGCAGCCACGTGGGACAAACTGCTCATTGCTGCCACGTCACTCCTGGGTAGAGGCTCGGTATGCGGTAACCCCGATAAGCCCACTCCCCCGTGATATTCATCTGCCACACGATCTGCGGGTTGCCAGTTTGGGTTACCTCCAAGATCTCCGACTCATCCGAGTCGAACGGATCGCTATTAGCGAATTCGACGTCCCCGTTGCTCAGGGCTCCGATACTGCCTCCCCAAAAAGAATAGAACCCGGGAATATCCTGCCACAGCAGGGTGGCAATGTTTGTGCTCTCGTCGATTGAGTAAACCGTAGCGCGGCTATAGCAGGCAGGTGCTGATGGCGAGGATTCGCAGGCGACATTACCGGAATCGATTCGAAGATTCCCATCGTCGTAGATGGCCATGGTCGTCCGGGAACCGATGGTGTTCAAAATGACGGGATAGTGCTGCCCATAAAACCACTGGCTCGGATCACCGCCTAACAGGGTGAAATCTCCGTCTTCTCCCAGTTTCCATAAGATATTCCCTGAGCCCGTACTATTCGCGTAATCGATCTTGAGAATCCAGCTCTGGTGACGCATGGAGAGCAGCAGGTTGCCGTCGGCTGTGTAAACCAGCGCATTGCTATGCGTCCAGTCGGGCAAACCCTGCAGGTGGCGATTGATGTCCAGATAATCGAACGCCGACCATCCCCACACCACGTTCCCATTAGGGTCGATGTCTACCAAGGCGTCCCCCACCACGCTCGTAGCTCCTGGGTACCCCGCCAAGTCGGTAAAGTTTTTCGTGATTAAAGCGAGTCCGATCCAGTGCCCGTTGGGCAGGGTCAACACATCATGCGAGAATCCAGTGATTGCAAAAAGATAACCGTTCGCTTGAAGTGATTGATTCACTTGCTTAACCGAAACGTCGCGAATTGTGGAGCCTGCCAAGTCCACTTCTCGCAAACTTCCCCCGAGGTTAAGAATAAAGTGACCATTCGACATAGGTTTCACCGGGATCGCTACTCCTGGGTGATACCAAATGATATTGCCCTTAAGATCTGTAACCACGGATTGCAGCATGTTTGCGTTACCAGGCGCAATCAGGCTCAACAATTCGACGCCTGGCGCTGGTGAGAGGCTCGGGTTAGGTCGAGCGACGGTTATGCCGGGTGGCGCAATCGACGGAGGCAGCGCACCCGTCGTGAAAGTTTGGTCTTGATCAGTCCATGAACCACCCGTCCAGTCGACGTGCGCCCGCATGTGGTAAGTCGTCTGCGGTAACATGCCGGCCACTAGAACATTGAGGGTTTGGCCGAGAGGGGTTGTCACGGAGTTCGTCGTGAGCGAAGTTTGCCGACCGTAGGTGGTGTCAGTTCCAAACTCAACCCAGGCGGTCAATCCCTGATGAAAATGCCTGATGCTGTACTGTGCCACCAGCGGGTTCAACGTAGTAGTGATCGTGGTGAGGGGTGGCGTATAGTTGCCGGAACCACACCCGAGCGACGCCAAAGTAAACAAGATGCCAGCGCATAGGCACGATACGGCTCGCGAGTTTTTCAGGTCTGTGTACCTCATTTCTCGGGAAGCTTGGCAAACGAGAAAGATTTTGGTGCTTTCTGCAATTCGTGTCAAGCTATTCCTTTCCGGACGTTAGCGGTTTGATCGCCGACGTGCTGGTAGCTAAGCTACCGTCCGAACCTCAGTAGGTTGTTCGTCAAAGGAAGTGCGATTCTTGTTGTGGAGGGTGTGGAAAATGAATTCGTGATTCCGGGGCTGCCTAGCCTGTGCTAGGAGTCAGAAGGTCGACCACCCGCCCTCCTTCATATCAGCGGATTCTCCAGTTCCAGTTGGTCTCGTTTCTCATGTCGCACGACACTACGATACTCATGGTCCAAAATATGAGCCACAAACATTTGATCTATCCATCTGGTTCGCTGGAAAATACGAGATGCGCGTAGTCCATTAGCAGGATAAATCTTTCGGGACGGGGATTCTCGATTAAAATCTTGGATAGCAGCCAACTCTCCACATGATGGATTTGCTCTATCCCCCACCACGTCGTCAAAATACATTAGCACCCACGGGAGGTACATCGACCAGTCATTTGAGAAGATTTTCAGTGCCGCAACGGCACTACTGTAGTAGTCAACGTCGACAGAGATAAAGCCAATCGGAGGCCCCTGGAAAGTCTCCACTGTGTGGCTAATGTCTCCAAGAATCAAGTGGGCATTAACAGGCAATTTGGCTGTCAAAGCCTGTTCATTCATGGGAAAGTCCCCCTCTTGCCAGCCCTCGGGATGATCTCGATAATCAACTGGCTTCGGAAGGCCAGCGCCTGAGTCGAACCCGTAAATCTCAATTTTGACGCCAGTTGCGCGAGCGATCTTTTCTGCCAGTTGGCATAGATTAAGTAGTCCCGTTCCTGTCGCAACTCCGAATTCGAGAGCTGACATCTCTTTGGTCCCATATTCTTTAGCCCATTCCGCCGCTCTCAATAGGCCAAAGGCGTATGGCTGTCGAAACACAAGATCCCAAGCTACTTTGGCGCTAAAAGTCCCGCATAAGGCAATTGGTACCGAGAGTAAATTCAAGTGGATCGGTTCGCAGGCGCGTTCAATTAGCAAGCGCTTTAGTAAATGACGATGCTTCAATTTAGAAGCAAGAAATTTCAATGTGTTCACTGGCCGGTGGCTCACCTTTCTGTGTCGTTTTCTTTTCCCGTGTCTGAACAGGAGTGCCCCGTCCTTGCGTTCTTTGCAGGGCGGGCAGTGATGCTGCCTGTGTCATATGGTTGGTTATGCCCCTCCTTCGGCCACTGATTGATCTTCACCTACGCCCCCTCCTGAGAGTTGGGGCCAGACTCGCCTTGTGCTGAGGGACTCGTCGAAATTCGTGTCCGTGCCGCTTTCGGCCTCCTTGGCAGTGAGAGTGCAGCTTTGGATAACAAGGGGTGGAAAGATTGATTCGATTGGCACCAATCAGGCGGGCACCTCAATGCCTGACGTCTGAAGGGGCTGCGGGTCGGTTCAATCACCAGGTCGGGCTTTTTTCGGAGACAATCCATTGGCGCACTCTGCCGAAATCCATTCTTCGTCACTGGATTGCCACTTACGCGAATACGTGCTGAATACCTCCTCCAAATCTGTAATCGATAGACCCATGAGGTTCGGGACCACGCGGGCAGCTCCGGAAAGAATCAACGAATCGACGTTCGGCCCGAGCGCTATTCCAAGACAGCATAGGCCCGCAGATTTTGCTGAACGAACTCCGCACACGGAGTCTTCAACGGCAAGAAGACATTCTGGGGAAACAGACAGACGCTGGGCGGCCAACCGGTAAATCGTAGGATCCGGCTTGCTTTGGGCTACGTCATCTCCCGTGACTACAACATCAAAATAGTCCGCGATTTCTAGTTGTCGAAGTGTCCAACGGGCGCGTTGTTGGCTCGCGGAGGTGGCCAAGCCGATGCAAAGCCCCGCTTTTTCAAGGCTTTTTATGAATTCAACGCTCCCGGACACCGGTTCGAGAACTGCACTGGCCTGGCGAAAAAACTCGTCCTTCTTGTTTCCGTACTCCTGAATGGCGGAATCTGAAAGGTCGCCGAGAAAGTGAATCAGGATGTCTCGCCGTCTACGGCCCTCGAAGATGAAGTCGAGGTCTGATTCCGAGACCTGTTTGCCCAGACTAGCAAGAAACGCGCGCCATGCCCGTTTGTGCAGGGGATGGCTATCGACGACGACACCGTCCAAGTCGAAAACAACTCCACTAAACATAGAGTCAGTCAATCTTCGCAGAGCAGCTTACAGTCTTATAGACCGGGCCATGTGGCTTGCGCTTGTTGGTAATTCTCCATGGTGCCAACGTCGATCAAGTAGTCGTGTATCGGAAACGCCATCATTTGACCTGTGAGTTTAGGCAGCAAGTGGAACCCGATGTCCGTCGGAACGGCGTCCGGGATAACGTCCAACACCGCAGGCGTAGCGATCATCAATCCCGAGAACGCCAAATTACTGGTGGGATGCTTCGGTTTTTCGACAAACTTCTCGATAACCCCATGGGAGTTCGCCGTCACAATGCCGCAGCGAGACGGGTCCGCAACTTCGTAGACGCCAAGGGTGGCTGCCAGTCGGCGCTGGCGATGCAAACGCAACATTCCCTGGAGATCAGCTCGATGCAGGACGTCAGCATAGAACACCCAGAACAGATCCTCCCCTTCGACCCATTCGCGATTCGCCCGCAATGTGCCGGCGCTTCCAAGTAACTGTTTTTCTTCCGCTACATGCACGTGTACATCGGCCTCCCCGCACTGTTCCAGAAACGTCCGGACTGCATCGGCGTGGGCGTGAAGATTAATGAGAACCTCAACAATTCCGAGTTTCTTGCACAGTCTCAACCAAATTGCCAACATCGGCATGCCTTGGATCGGCACAAGGCACTTGGGGATATTGTCTGTAATGGGCCGGAGCCGTGTGCCATAGCCCGCGGCTAAAAGAAAGGCTTTCATGAAAACTCAGGACGCGAGGAGAAGCTAGCGACAATTGGTTCGCAACGCGATCAAAGTCAGTAAATCACTCGCCATGCGTATGCGTTGTTGGCATCCTTGGCACAAACCTGCACTGTGTCTTTCTCTCCCCTCCCTCCAGCGACATAGTTAAATGCTCCAGCATGGCTCGAATCGCAGGCCACGCTCGAAGATGTGAGCGAAAGGGTGCCGTTGACCATCATTCCCGCGTAGGTGATATCCGCCCAAACAGTTCCACCGGGAGCGGATTCTGCATAGATGTGCCCCCCACCGTTGTCGCCCTGCCATACCGGCCCCGCAGAGCCAAAACGAAAATAGAATCCCTCTGATGGACCGCTGCTGCCTGCTGAAATACCTGTAACCCCCCAGGGCCCCGCGAAGTCAGGATTAGCCGCATACCGAAAAATGTCTCCGGCAGAGTATCTCAGAGACGTGATCTGGCTTGTGGCGTTCCTGTCAATGGCGAGATGCACATTGTTGAATCCGTTGCCACCGAAGAAGTTGAGCAGTGTGCCAGGACTGTCATTCTGGTACGATCCTACGACAGTGCAGGGTGCCGTTGCGTTGATGACCTGAGTCGCAGGGCGCCCAGAATAAAACACATCATTCGATAAGTCGATGCTACCATCTGCGCAGCTCATCCATTGATCCAAATTACCCGTCCTGTTGTTGTCCAGAAGCATACTATTGAGAATTCTGACAGTGCCAACAGAAGATTCAACCACATGTTGAATTCTAGTGTCGCCGGGGAATGGAATACTCATTTCAATGTGCATGTCGTCCAGGATTGTGTGTGCAGCATTCGAGACGGCCAAAGTATTTGCGTCCAACGACCCACCATGGACGTACACATCACAACCGCCTGCATTAAGGATACCTGTCCCATTGGCGACGGCCTTGAGGCCAAATAACTGTAGACTTTCATACAGGCCGTTGCATTGAAGGCCGACTTTATTGGACGATAGCATTATGTTTGTGCCGACAGCGCCCCACATGTTTTCAATTCCACCCTGTGTCTCGAAACCTACGGAGAATCCCCCGATAGCTAAATCATCAAAAGAAGGACCGGTTGCCGCGCTTGATCCCAAACTGATGCCAACGGCGGAACTTACCCCGCATATAAGTCCCAGCACGCAGCCGTGATTGGTTAGTTCTCCATTGCGAACTCCATGCCCTAAGTTGAAGATAAACGAAAGACCTGTGGTAGGTCCGTAGTTCAGAGTAATAGCGGTGGTCGCCGTTGTAGGAGCGTAATTAATGATATTACCGCCAAGGTCGAGCATGACCAGTTTGCCGGGAGTTGAGGCGTTGAACGGTGTAGAAAAAGTGTATCCTCCAAACTGGCGATTCGTGATGATTAGGCCACCGGATGCAGGTAGAGCTGCATAAGCTCTTTGCCACTGAGCACCGATGTCTCCTCCGCCCCAGTAGTAGGCGCATCCTGCTCCCACATGCATGACGCCGTAGTAATTGCAGGGCACGACAGAGGCAGTATCAACAGAAGCTGTGGTGGGTGTTGGGTCAGCGCTTGACTCGCAGTCAGGTAAATTGGGCGCGCATGTCACGCTGGCCGGCCCCGACATGGTATGAGTACTGAACGTGGAGGCAAAAAGATCGAATGTGCCGTAGCTGTCGCGCTGAGGCGATTGGAAAGCCAGCGTCTGAGACGAACTGGGATAAGCTCTCGCGAGGGCTTTTGTGCGCCGCATGTTCACCGTGGCCGCGCATGTTGCAAGCGTAGATTGCGGCATGTTCACACTAAGCGGTCCCTGGAATTGCTGAGTGTCCTTCTCGCACCAACTGGGTTTCTGAACAGTCTGTCCGAAGGCGGGGGCGAGCAGTAACAGGATCATGGTCAGTCGTTTCATTGATCTCCTCTACATGCGTTACCAATAGCTGATTTGCCATTAAAAGCTAGGCGGCCTAAGAGACGGAGACGTTTACATTTTCCGTTACAAAGCTCTCGTGGAAAGCAAGAAAGTGGGATGAAGGAATTGAGTTCAGTCGTTTGATTAGACAATCGGCGCGGCAGAAGCGTTGGGTACGAAGGTCCAGCTACAACCTCTGTGTTCGTCGCGGTTGATGAACGGATCATTCACGATAGCCTGCGCACCCTGCATATCAAAACCGAAAGTCATTTCCTGAATGTCTTGCCGCCGCATCGCCTCTCGGACATTGGATTGCAGGTCCGGTTCGCAGTAGAGGAGCAGGAAACCACCGCCGCCAGCTCCCGTAATCTTGCCTCCCAGGGCGCCGTGCTCTCGCGCCAGAGCGTAGAGTTCATCGATGCGGGGCGTTGAGATCTTCGTCGAGATGCGTCGCTTTGCTTGCCAACCTTCGTGCATCAGCGTGCCTAGCTCCCTGATGTCTCCTTGCTGAAGGGCATTGCGCATTCGGATCCCTAATGCCTTCACCTCGTGCAGAGCTTCGATGGCACCGCCCGTCTGGCTACGGGCCGAAGACTCCTGCTCCTGCAAGATGCTCCATGAGTGATGGGCCGAACCGGTGAAAAAAAGCATTAGATTCCCCTGGAGTTCTGTCAATACTGCGGGGTTCAAATCGATAGGTTCAACCAGCGTGGTGCCATCTGGATGGAATGAGATGAAGTTTAAACCGCCAAAAGCAGCCGCGTATTCATCTTGTTTTCCGACATGCTTCCCAAGAAGATGCCGTGCGATGTGGAAGGAACGCTCTGCAAGATCGTACTTGGAAATCGGCTGCTGCAGGTAGGTGCTCAGAGTTTTAAGAATGTTGACACAAACGCTGGCAGAAGAGCCAAGGCCTGTGCCTGGCGGAATCTCTGAAGCCAAGAAAAGATCGACCGCGATGTCACAATTCATCTCCTTCAACACTGCCAGCGGGATTTCCAGCGAGCTTCCACGCAAGTTTACGGTTGCGATGTCATGCCAAGTCTCGAACACCCGAAGGTCGGAGGAGATGACCTGAATTCGGCCATCGGACCGAGCACTCAGCACGGTGTAGAAATATTTATTGACAGCCACGCTTAGGACCGATCCTCCGAACTGTTCGTAATAGGCCGGCAGATCAGTACCACCACCGCCAAAACTAATCCGCACTGGACTGCGAACTATGAGCATGTACCAAATTCTCCTCGAACCTTATGTCCAATGTTTCCGGTGTTACGCCGTCGCCAGCCGCCGGCTTTTGCGCATGAATCAGTCGTACCATGAGGGTCCATGCGGTTTGGAGCAACAAAGAGATGTCCTGAAACGGAGACCGACGGAGGATGTATTGCAGGTCGTATCGGGTTTTATCCTCGGAGGAGTGCTGGTCCCGCAGACCGTAAACCTGTGCCAGCCCCGTGATCCCCGGTTTCGCCTGGAGCCGTTGGCGGTGCCAATCGGTGTAGCGGCGAGCTCGGTCGAGACCTTCCGGGCGTGGCCCGACCAGGCTCATCTCACCCCGCAGGACATTGAACACCTGGGGCAACTCGGTGATGCTTAGTTTCTGGAGCAAGTGTTCGTAACCTGGCAACTCGGTCCCCGTGCGGGGCGAATTCAGACGGTATATGTCGAATTCTTTTCCGAACCTTCCGCAACGCCGCTCACGACAGAATGCTCGCCCCTTCTTTATTTTGAGAAGTGCAGCTCCGGCAAGCATCGCAGGGAGGCAGAGCGGGAGCAGTGTGAGTGTCATCGCCACGTCGAAACTGCGTTTCCAGAAGGGTTCGGAATCAACCGACGGAACGGCCAGCAATTGTAGCAGCGGGAGGCCATCGAGGTCAGTCAGTTCGGGCGTCGTAAGATACAATTCGTAGGGTTGTGGAACCATGCTGACCGCAATGCCTACACGACCGCATCGTGACGTCAGGTCCATGATTTCCGGATGTCCGGGAGCGGGCACGGTCAAAATGACCTCGTCCACTCCCTGTGATTTGAGCAATTCTGCGATATCAGGGGTTCGGAGGATGACGGCATCCTTGCGGCTTGCGGACAAAACGGTGGGGAAGGCGTCTTCGCCAGGGCCCAGGAAACCGACAATTCTACGAAGCATCTCCGGGTGACCCTCGATCTTATGGGCCATTTCGCGGGCCAGGGGACCGTTGCCGACGATCACGACCTTGCGAACCAGTCCCCGGTTGCAGCGGGAAGCCAGAATCGATCGCGCAATTACCCGAATAGCCAGAAAGCCTAAGAACAGCAATAGGCCAAAATAGCCAAGGGTCAGACGGGAAACGAACTGGCGCCCTAAGTATGCGATAGCAAAGAGCGCGGACATAAGAGCCGCAACTGCGAGCAGGAGTTGAGAGACGACAGCGGCGAATACCCAACTGGCCCGAAAGCCGTCCAGTCGTACCCAAGAGGACATCACGCTCCAGAACAGAAGTACCGCCATAAGTGGTGGGAGAAAGATTAACGCAGAATTATCCTTTGGGCCGCGCCACACCCAACCGTAGCGCATCAAATACGCGAGAGGCATGGCTAGCGCGCCCCATGCGAGGTCAGCGGTCAAAATGCTATTACGCAGATGGCGGGGAGTCATCAGGCACTTCCAATTCCGGAAAGGAGCTTCACGCTTGTCGACGGATCAAGTCTTGCGCCGCGGCTTCGCACATCCGAGATCGCAAGGAAACAAAGATGGAGTGGCTTACGGAAACGTGCAGATCCTCGATGATCTGCATGTTGTCGCAAGGCACGATTACGCAGAGATCGCACAGCGGCTTCATCCTACCACCTTTAAAGCCGGTTAGTCCTATTGTGAAAGCGCCGGCATCCCGAGCAACACTGAGAGCTTTCAGCACGTTCGGCGAGTTGCCACTTCCACTGATCGCGAGCGCGATGTCGCTTTTATCGATGAGCGGCGTCAGTTGCTCGGCAAAAATGTCGTCGTAACACGCGTCGTTCGCCCAAGCGGTCATCAGCGGAATATTGTCCGTGAGCGCAAGTACGCGGAAGCGTCGGTTGCCGTTAGTCACGGTGCCTTTGCCGAGGTCGCAGGCACAATGTGAGGCCAATGCGGCGCTCCCACCGTTACCAAACACGTAGACAGTTTGACCCTCCAGGTAAGCGTTCCACAATGCGTCCGTTACCCGGTCGATTAAAGCGAACGGAAGCCGTCGGAGGACGGCTCCAACACCTAGGAAGTACGTCTTTGAGCGAGTGACCCCAAAATGCGAAAAGGGCGAAGCAACTTCGGTACTCCGCCGATTGGGTAGTGTGCTCATGTCAGGGGGGACCTCGATTGTGGGATGTTCAAGCTAAGCCGCGCAATTCGACCTCGCGAGCGACCTTAGCGGCCTGCCGCTAAGACCACACCCGCCAGCTTCATGTTGGAGTAAGCGTCTTGCACCTGCTCGGGAATGCCTCCGTTCCGCTTAATCCAGTCCAGAAAATCATCAAGAATGTCGGAGAGGCTCCGCTTTGGAGCCCAACCCAGGGCCTGCAGTTTTGAAATGGACGACACGCTGTTGCGGTTGTCACCGGTCCGATACTCTCCGGGAATAAGAAACTCAACCTTGTTTCCGATCTTCTCGCGAACGAATCGGGCATAGTCGATTACGGAGGTCGCTCTTCCGATCCCGACGTTAAACGCCTGGGCATTGGCCGCGTCATCCTGGAGAACGAGCATGTTGGCGTTCACCACATCTTCAATATGCACGAAATCACGCGTCTGGAGCCCATCTTCGTAAATAACCAAAGGATCGCCGGTCAGGGCACGGCTCACGAAGATCCGACAGATCCCCGAGTAGTGGTTGAATAGCGATTGACGAGGTCCTTGGGTAATCGAGTATCGCAAGGCAACGGTCGGAATTCCATGGATCCATCCCAGCCCCAGCGCCGTCTTCTCCTGCGCGAGTTTGGAGACGGCGTATTGGTTGTAGGGATTGGTGTGTTGTTCCGTCAGCAGTGCAGGTGTTGCCTGTCGACCACAATTCGCGCAATACACCTCCCATTCCTTTCGCTGCAATTGCTGAGCTCTTCGAGGGATTGGAAGAAAGGAACCGTGTTCTTGGCAAACATACTGTCCTTCGCCATAAACCGCTTGCGAAGAGGCAACGATTACTTTCCTGATCTTCATGCGATCTTTAACGATTAACTCGTACAGGAGGGCCGTTCCCACCGCGTTCACACTCAAAAAGCGTGAAAAGTCAGGCATATAGTCCTGGTACGCGGCCTGATGCGAAACAATATCGACGTTCCGCAGTGCATAGTGCAGAGTTTCGCGATCGGTGACGTCGCCGTGAATGAATTCAACGCCACTGGGGAACTTCGGGGGCCGGCCGGTGGGGTGAACTTTTGGGTCCAGGCTATCTAGTACTCGAACCTGAAAACCTTCCTTATGAAAGCGATCTACTAGATGGCCCCCAATGAATCCAGCACCGCCTGTAATCAGAACACGCATAGTTGAGTTAGCTCCGTACAACTGAATAGCTCACCGGCAGGTGACCTCTCCTACTTACCCGAGCCCGAGAGAACCGTTCCCACCGTGCGCAGAAGAATCGAAAAATCGAGAGAAAGAGACCATCTTTCAACGTATTCGAGGTCGAGTCGTACCCATTCATCAAAGTCGCTAATTTGGTTGCGGCCACTCACCTGCCACAGACAGGTAATCCCGGGCTTCACCGCCACCTTCTGTTTCTGGTAGTCGGTGAACTGTGCATATTCCACCACCAAAGGGGGGCGCGGACCAACTAAACTCATGTCGCCCTTGAGTACGTTATACAACTGGGGTAACTCATCGAGACTGTACTTTCTGAGGCAGGCGCCGACCTTAGTAATACGAGGGTCCGCCGCGATCTTAAAAACCGGTCCAGTCATTTCGTTCCGCGATGCCAGTTCGCCACGAAGTGCATCCGCATTGGCGACCATCGATCGAAACTTGTAACCGGTGAATGGTTGCCCGCCACGACCCACCACCTTCCACCGATAGAAGACCGGGCCAGCTGAACTGAGCTTCACCGCGATCGCGGCGAGTAGCAAGACAGGTGCCAACAGCAAAAGAAGGACCGCTGAAACCGTGATGTCAATAGCCCGCTTCGTCGCCAGACGGAGCGGACTCTGCCAGCCCGGCGACAAGACCACTGGCTTGCTTGGATCAGGTATTGGCGCGTCGGTTTCCGAGGAGATCGCGATCTGTTGCATTGCCATCATACAGTTAAGAGGAGGTATCAATCGAAGACTTGCAGCTTGCACTGTGCGGCTCAGGTTTTTCGGGCACGAGTCGTTTTTTTGAGCGATACCTGGATCCTGCAATCCGGAGGCATTCCTGCTCAAACGACGCCAGAATCTTCTCTTTATCCAGAGTCATTTCGGCGGATTGTCTGGCGTTCTGCCCCAGGCGGATCCGCAAGGCTGGATCGTCGGCCAAACCGGCAATGGCTTCCGCGAAAGCCGTCGAATCGTGGGCGGGGACTCGAACCCCGCAGTCTCGCACGGCAAGTGCGAGTTGAGTTCCCGCTGCCGCTGTCGTGACTACTGGACGGCCGCTGGCCAATATCCCGGTCAATTTCGAAGGCATCAACAAGTCAGCAACCTGGGCGCATTGTGGGAGAAGGTGAATGTCGGCAAGGTTCATCAGGTCATTCAGACGCTCAAACGGCTGAAGAGGGAGCCACCGGACATTCGGAAGCCGTGCACTCAGACTCGCAAGGGCTTTCCGGTACGAGCCGTCTCCACAAAAAACGAACTGAATGTTCTCGTTGCTAGCCAGGCGATCGGCTGCCTCAGCTAGGATTTCCAAGCCCTGCTTGCGCCCCATCGTCCCAGAGTAAAGCGCCACGATTGCATCGCGAGGTATACCGAGTTCTTCTCGCAAGGGGCTTGGCACACCAGTGGGAAAAATGCGAGTCGTGTCCACCCAGTTTGGAAACAGCACGCTGCGCGCGGAGGGGAAGCCCTTCTCACCGAGTCGATTGAGCATCTGCGGCGTTATGGTTGATATCCGATCGAAACCAGCCATCGAGGCTCTGTCCAAAGCAACAATGATGGCTTGCAAGGTCCGCGACTTCAGCATTCCTACCGCGAATCCGGCGTCTACTTCAAAGTCTTGGATATGCCGCCAACTGTGAGCGCCAGCGAGCAGAGCAGTCATTCGCGTAGCGGGTACGCAGAACGCTGTAGGCTCGATCACTATGATCAGAGAAGGCCGCCAAAGTATTTGTCCGAGCATGACGGGCAGGCTGGAGAATGCGAAACTCGCCAGGTGCAGTACCCGGTTTAATGCCGAGGGATTGCGAGAAACCCACAAGGGGCATCGGAAGACCGTCAAACTTCCGGGCCCGGTGGCCGTCGAAAATGCTTCCCTCCGGTATCGCCAGGACGAGTGGCCGTGGAAAACCTTCCCCGCCGGATTGAAGGGGGGAGCGGTGACGACCCGCACTTCATGGCCTCGTCGTGCGAGCCAATCAGCCATTTCGCCCGTGTATTTGCCGTTCCCGACCAGTTCAGGAGCAAAATTGATACCGTGGATGAGAATGCGCACGATTAGGCCTTTCGGGAAGCAGAATCACTTTAGCGGATAGCTAGTTTTGGAACCAGATTCGTATGTTCGAACCGCTCAGTCTAGATGTTTCTGAGGCGCAGTCGAGCCGCTAATCTGTAGATCGGGTTGGGACCTTAAGACGTGTTGGCGCATCCACTCCACAGTGATTGCAACGCCCTCGGGCAAGGTATAGGGCTGCTCCGGGCTGATTTCCCGAATTGGGGTTAGATCGAATACTGCGTTGGTGAGTAGGTTGTTCAGCCGAGAAGAAAAGAGCGGTGGATTGATCAACCCCAAGAGTTTCAGCCCATCGCCAATTTTCGCGCCAAGTCTCAATAGTCCCAGAGGTGCTTGTCGAACCTTGGGCGAACCAAAGCAATCGCTGATGACTTGTGCCCAGCGCAATGGATCGACTGGCTCGTAGTCCGCCAGGTAGAACATCCTTTGGTGCACCTTGCTGGAGTCTGCGTATTCCATTAACTGCCTTAGTTGCAAAACAGTATTCAAGACGAAGCCGTAAGAACGCCGGATGCTGTGCCCCTTTGGATGGACATAGAAACCGCGGCTGACGGCGTGGAAAAAGGAAATGTAGGGGATTGCGAACCATGGTCCCCAAATCGAGGTTGGACGGACAATTGCCCAACAGGACTTGTTGGCCGCCTCTTGTCTGACGATCTGCTCTCCCAACACCTTGCTCCTGCCGTAGGCGGTGTGAGGGCAATACTCGTCATCACGGCGGGGAATGTGTCCCATTCGGCACACGTACATGGACGAGGCAAACACCATACGCTTGAGGGATCGCGCGGAGAGCCCGGCGGCCACGGCGTTGCTTACGCCTTCGATGTTCGCGGCATAGTCGGCGTCGCTCTTCCCCTCCAAGTCGGTTCGTGCCGCCAAATGAAATATGTAGTGCGGATCAAAGGTCGCTACAGCCTCGACGAATGCCTGTCGATCCAAAATGTCGAGAGGGAGGAATCGCCCTCGGCTGGCGTCGTTCCGAGGCCGCTTAATATCAAGGCTTAGTACATCGTGACCCGCGGTGGCGAGGTATTCCACCAGATTGCTGCCGATGAATCCAGAACCTCCAGTAACGATAACTCGACTCACCCGAGCACCTCGCTGCTGCTGAACCGCCACTCCGGAGGGTTAGGCGATGTGCATGGGGCGTCGCGGAAAAACACTGTATCGACCTGAAGCTGCCGGCCAGTATGTTCATCCACGGTGCCTGGCGATAAGAGCCACAACGAAAATCCGGCGGAGCGAAGTGCTTGCGTTACTTGATCGAAATCTACTTGACCCCGATAACATGGGACTAGTGCCAGCTCAAGATGTAGTCCGACAATCCTCGGGAAAAGGTCTCGCGCCCCCTCCAGCACCTGGGCCTCGCAACCTTGCACGTCAGCTTTCACGAACAATACGTCCCCATCCTCCAGGTAATCGCGAGCAAGTGTATCGAGCTTCCGCAAAACGGTGCGCTCACGGCCGATGTAGACAGAATCGGGGGCAGCCTCGACATGAACGTCGAGCATATCTAGAACAGAACTCGATACACTATCGCCCGAAACATTTATATCTGCCAAGCCATCGGAACTTCCGACAGCCATTCGGGGGGCAACGATCCAATTGGCATCGCCCTTTGCTGCGTTTGTCAAGCGAGCATGCGCGCTTGAGAGTGGTTCGAACGACACGATGCGGCCGCGGTAGCCAACAAGCCGTAACTCTTTACCAAACTGTCCCACATTTGCCCCGATATCGAAGACGACGGTAACATTGCGGCATGCAAGCATTTTCGCAAGCCGGCTAAATTCTGAAGGGCGGGGATAGATCTTCTTCAGTTTTAGATAGGGGACACTGCTCTCGACGCGGAGTCGACGTGCCCCTCGACGCACTAAATCTCTAAATAACGACATAACAGGCCATGCGAATGGATTTTTTCGCGACGAAGTACGTAGCAGAACCGCAACCATCTGAGGCTTTGCGGGATTGCTATTGTCGATCCACAATCAAAATTGAGTACCAGCAGTCGTGATGGGTGCCAGTTCGGGCGGAAATGGGGAGCGCCGGAGAATGCTTTCAAGCGCTGTCTCAACCTTGGCGGCCGTCGCCTCCAGAGAGTACTTGCGGGCAAGGTGTCGACCGCGGGATCCCATTTCGTGACGAAGATCCGACCGATCAAGGAGATTCAAGATGGCAGCAGAGAACTGCTCAGGCGTTCGAGGCACGGCAAGACCGGCACCGGATTGTGCGATTTCAGTAGCGTAGTTTAGGGTGTCGCTTACAACGACTGGAACGCCGCATGCCATTGCCTCGAAAACGCTGAAACCGAAATTCTCCGCGTACGACGGCAACGCATAAACATCGGCGTCCGCGAAAGCCTCCAGTCGCATCTCTGGTCCGGCTACACCGGGAAGCACAGTCTGAGACTCAATACCGCTTTCTTCCAGCCAACGCAGCACTTGCTTGTTGAACGACACCGGGTCCGGTGGGCCGACGATCGCAAGCCGGGCATCTGGCCTTTGGGTGATGACACGTTGCATCGCGCGAATCAACACGTCCACTCCCTTCTTGGCATGCAGTCGTGCAAGAAAGAGAACCAGAGGCCCGCTGTGACCATTCAAGAAGCGCTCTCTGAATCGACCCCTTTCCGGCAGGTTCGCAAATTTGTCCGGATTGAAACCATCGGGGACGATCACGGACGGCGTGCGGAGTTCCAAGCTGCCTGCCTCTTCACGCTCTCCTTGGGCGCTGTAGAAAAGCACGGAGGCATTCCGCAGGATTCGATCGGCGAACAGCTTGTTGTACGCGTACTTTCTTGCGACACTGATGTTGCGTTGGATAGGAGCGAGCACTCCGTGTGGCCAAATTCCATACGGTTTTCGATGAAGCCTCGCTAGTAGGTATCCTGCCAGTACGGGAAAGGAATAAAGCGAGTGCAGGGTGACGAAATCTGAGTCACGCACGAGCCCGCTGAAGCGCCAGAGCATAGACGGACTGCAGGCCCAGCGCGTGCGCGCCTTCCGGGTCACGATACCAAAAGTCCCAAGTCCTTCCTTTCGCGCAAGGGCTCGGTCGGAATCAGGAACCACGAAAGCCTGCCCACCGGTAATAGGCTTCCCGGCCAGGACTAAAACGATGCTGTGGCCGCGAGCAGCCGTGCAGCTGAGAATCATCGGCACAGCCACTAGCCCCGCGTGGTCGCCTCGTACACCTTCAGCGAATCCTACGATCTTCATTTGTTATGTAGTTGTTCCTGACACGAACCTATTCCCGGTGGCGGGTTGGCGCCTCCTACCCGCTGCGACCGGCGATCGGCCCTCTTACCACCCGCTCATAGAGCGCTCTAGGACCGCTCAGATGCTTACGAATACGACAGGCCTGCGTGACCAGGCTGTCGGTTCTATTTCTGTGACGCCCGACGATCTTGCGGAACATTCTCTGTTGGTTGTCTTGCAACTCCTGGTGAAGGCGGTTCGATGACGTAATACTCAGGGGGTGAAGCCTGTACCCGCTCCACACCTGATTCGTCAAAGCGAAACGTGCGTCGGCAATAGCCATATCCACCCACAGTTCGCCGTCCCAGCTGACCTTGTTGTCGACGTTGAACCCATGTACACGCGAAAAAACGTCGCTCCTGAAGAATGTGGAAGGCTGAACCAGTACACAAGCTCCGTACGCAACCATCTCCAACGAAAAGGGGTCGGAGTAAGCCATCCTCAAATGCCGATCCTGGGCGTCGATTACGGTGGCGTGTGCGGATACGACGTCTACGTCGGTGCGGGCCAGAAACGCGCATGCGCTCCCAACTGCTCCGGGCAATAAAATGTCATCGGAATTCAAGAACGCAAAGATGTCGCCCGTCGCTTGGGCAAAACCCTTATTCAGGCCATCGGCGGGCCCGCGATCAGGTTCGTAGATCACGCGTGATATGCGAGGTCGATAGCGTTCGATGATGTCACGGCTGCCATCCGACGATCCCGGATCAACCACGATGTACTCGATATCGGGGTGGTTTTGTTCCAGGATCGAGCGGATCGCGCGCTCGAGAAACACAGCCTGGTTGAATGAGATCGTTACGATGGAAACTTTGTTCATAGCGCTACATCGGCTCTTTGAGCTTGCGAGTGAAGTGCAAAGAAAATCATCGCGTATACAAAGTAGGTTGCCTGGAAGCGGCCGTCCGCTCCATAAGGAGAAAAGAGCACGTTCCAGATAAGGAACATCCCTATGAACGCGAAGAGAGGAAACAGAGGTTCCCGGCCAGAAGCGCGGATCAGCGCGCTTGCCGTGAACCACAAAACCCAACACCAAAACACTGCACCAACGATTCCCGATTCCACCCAGGCACCAAAGAGGTAGGAATGCGACGGGATCAAATCACCTTCGAGCCCGGCGCTGACATCTTCGTACCCGAGGTCCGCCATGTCGTTGACCAGGATGGCTCCATACATGGGATCTTTGGCCCACGAGCCATGGCCGATGAGTGGAGAATCGAAAATGGCAGCGGACGACGCGAGCAGATCGCTCCGTCCGCCCAGAAGTACTCCCCCGATACCGCTGCTCTGCACGGCATACTTCTCCCGTTCATCGGGACCAAACCACCCTCTCTGAGCTCCATAAGCATAAACAGCGGAGATTCCCCACGCGCCGACCGCAAGGGTCGTGACTGTCAGGATTGTTCGGAGCTTTCGTGACCGACTGTCGGCAAGCGGGGATGAAAGCTGGAAATGTGCGTAGACGGCTGCGAATCCGCAAACGGCCCCCAGGGCGCGGAAGCCCAACGTCAGGTTGATCGCGCCGCTGCCCGCAAGTATCGCCACCGCCGCGATCTGGCTTCGTCGAGCTACCGTTCCGGCGAGAAGACAGAGCAAAATCGTTATCGGTAGCCCGAGGCCGAACTTCCAAGGATAGTCGTTTGCATACTGACCAGGGGCGATAAAGAACGTCAGGATGCCGCCCAGACCCAGCCCGACACCGTAAAGGAGGAGCCGTTTTTGCGATTGCCGAATCAACAAAGCGATCGCGGCAAAATGCGTGAGGGTGAGGACGATCTTGCTCCAGCCTCGCGAATAGTCCTCAAAAGGCGATTGGCGCATGATGTCCGTCAGGATCTGAGCCACCAGCCACAGGGAACCAAGGCACAAAAAGGTGCGGGCGAGCTTGATTTGCAGCCACCCGCGACGCTCAAACACGAAAGGCAGTACAGCCAGAAGGCACAGATCGGTCGCGTATAGAACTCCCCCCAATTCCACACGTAAAAACGCGAGAGCCGGGATGGCGAAGCAAGCGAAGTCCCCAATCGCGCTTTCGGCCACAATGCGGTGCACTTTTAGAGTAGCCGGTGAATATGAAAGCGCACTCACTCTTCAAGTTCCTTAATTCGTATTTCGCCGAAGCAACTCAAGTTTCCTCAGCCGTCGGAGACATTTGCTAAAACGGGCACTTTCGGTAAGCGAGAAACGAAGCCGCGAGTCTTTCACGATCGAAAGAAGATGACATCGGCCTGCAACATCCTGCCACTCGAATCATCTGCCAGCCCGGGAATGATTCCCCAGATCTCGAAACCCGTTTTAAGCATGTAATCGCTCAATGTCGGGAGCAAAGCTTGGCCTTCGTACAGAGGCGCGAACGTGACCTCCAACTGTGCCCCTACAATCCGGTCAAGCATTCCTTCGGCACCATGAAGCACCTGAAGTTCGTACCCTTGGACGTCCACTTTGAGGAAGATGTTCTTTTCTTCGTCCTCCAGAACACTTCCGGCAACGGAGTCAAGTCGGAAGATCGGCACCACTTCTGACCCGACGTATCTAACATCGGGAGCAGCCCGCTGATGCGCTTCGAGCATGGGGAAGATCGAACTTGACGCTCCGCCATTGGATGCCACATTAATGCGCACCTCACCCTCGTGGTCTCCGAGGGCCATACGTGGAGCAATGGTCCAAGAACGGTCATTCGCTGCAGACACGCGCAACCGCTCATGAGCGATTGACGTAGGCTCGAACGATACGATCCTCCCTCCAAAACCAAGCTCCCTCATGAACTTGGCATACTGCCCCTCGTTTGCTCCCACATCGAGGATCGTATTGACGCAGTGCTGATTCAGCATTCTCGCCAATGCGGCCTGCGGAGAGGATTGGGGACGCCAACGGATGAGGTCCAGACCAGCAGGCCTCAGCAACCCCCGTAAAGTTTGCTTGGTTTTTGTGGAGACTCCCATGCAAGGCCCCCTGCAGCACCGTTCAACGCGACCTCAGGCGCACGAACTGAAGACAATGGTATGTCGGGCAGCCACGCTGATTATGAAGGTGATTTCACAGCAGTCCGCAAATTCCAGGGCTGCATATCGCGGCCCGCCTAACTGCTCGGAGTGAAAAACACGTTGACGCACTCGTCCGGGACGTACTCGGTTGGCTTCTGCCCCGAAAGCACGAATGGTTCGTAGTGATTTCGGCGCAGGCCCTCCACGATCTGCGACGCAGAATCGCCGAAAGCTCGGTGGTTCCCATCCCAAACCTCGAGTAAGAGCAACCGGGGCCGCCGAGCGGAATTTTGCAGGAGTTGTTTTGCTCCAGCTAGAACAAGGCATTCGGCGCCCTCGACGTCCACCTTGACGAAGTCGACCCGGCGTACGTCGTTGGCGGCGACGAATTCGTCCAGGGTCGTGACTGAAACTTGGATTACGCTGGAAACAGTTTTTCTGGCGGTGTCTTTGAACGAATTAAATGCACTGTCTGTGCACCGAAAGAAGCTGGAGGTTCCTGACCGCTCCCCCAATGCCACTCCGTTGACCACGACGTTCTCCAACCGATTAATGTGGATGTTCAAGCGCAGCAACGCTTGGCAGAACGGGTCTGGTTCGAAAGCGTAGACCCTTCCCTGGGGAACGGCCTTGGCCATGAGAACCGTGTAGTAGCCGAGATTGGCTCCGACATCGAAACAAATGTCGTCTCGTCGAAGCGCTCCCATCAAATAGTCGATGTATTCCGACTCGTAATTCCGGAGATAGTAAATAAGTCTCCCGACGTCTTCGTTGCGCGGGACAACCAACTCGACCGGGCCTATCGAGACCTGTTTGAGAGATAACCGGTTTGGCGGGCAATGATAATAAGAGGCCCTCAGGCGCAGTTTCCGAAACAACATTTTGAGGCCCAACGCTGCTTTCCCCTGACTTGCCGACCCGTCGTCGGACAAAGTAAAAATCCCACCGAATTTGAAATTTGTCAGAAACTCAGGAGGCGATCTCAGGAATTGTCGCCGACTGTAAAGCTATAGCGGACAGATCTCCGCTACAGACCTGACGACCGCGATTGTCAAAAATCCGAAAGTGGAGCTGCTGACTATGCCATCGATCGGAACGGAAAAAAGAGTCAGGTGCTCTTGAACCACAAGCTTTCGCTCTCACTGGTTTAGAGCCATTAGGTCAGCACCTTCGTTAACAGCAGTTTCCTAGCTCTTGACGGGCCATCCGAGTCCAAATTCAATCCGACGTCCATTGTCATGATCGTGCAAGAACCAAAACATCACGACAACTGCTTGGACTATGACGAAAATGGCCCGCCAGAAGAAATGGTCTTGCAGGAAGATGCCGACAACCGACGCTGCTCCGAGGCTGAGGAGTGGCAAAGCCGTCCAATTGAGAAAACGGCTTAATGCAATTCCTGTTTTCTTCAGGCCTGCCACTAACAGCAAAAGTGTGCACAAATAACCAGCATTGCCGGCGAGGGCGCCCAGCAAGCCGTAGAACCGTGCTCCCAAGAGGATCAAAACCAAGGAAATGACACCGCTGGACAGTATCACAACGGCATTTGTCCGCGCTCCTCCCACTGAAAAGAGAATGTAGAACCCTGGAGCACTGAAGGAGTAGAGAGCGTAAACAACTGCGGCAATTTGCAGCCCCAAAATGCTCTGTCGAGCAGCGACTCCCGGACCCAGCACTCGCATGACCCAATCAGCCAGTACATACAGGAAAATACCCGCTTCGGTAGCTATCAACGCATTGAGGTACGTCGCCTGTCGAATCCGATCCTGGGCTGGGACGTCCAGCGTTACGTCGCGACTGAGCGAAGGGACCAGCGGCTGCACAGCTGTTGCCGAGAGCGAATTGATCTTGGAAGTGATGTTGGTGATGGCTGAGTAAATACCCAGCGAAGGAGCACCGAGTACCCAGCCGACGATTAACCGATCGCACTGACTAAATGCGGCGCTTCCTAACGTTGCGATCCAGGTCGCAAGACTATGCCGGAAGATCTGTCGCCCCTTGCGTCCATTCCATTTGAACTGGAGCGCATGCTGGCGGAAGAGGCGGATTACCACGCAGGTGTGTGCAATCAGAAGAACGGCGCTTGCAAAAACGTACCACGTCATCATGGCAACCGTTCTTCCGCCCCACCCAGCGACTGCCACTAGCCCGACGCTGGTAAGTAAGGCCTGCGCGAGGTCAAGAGCATTAATCACTCCGTACCGGTCGAACGCCTGCTCGAAGCCTACCAGGGTCCGCTGAAGAATCAGAATCGAAACGCCAAAGCCAGCAATTTGGAGCGCCCTCCCCGCGGCTGCGCGTTCCGAACTTCCGAACGAGGTTAACGGCCTTACCAGGAAAGGGCCCGTAAACCACAGAAGTAGACCAAGCGCGACGGAAAGCAGAGCGGCACTGATCACTATGAACGTTAGAGTATGACTAGCTTCACGGGTATCGTCAGCGGCAAGATCTTTGGACAAGAAAACTGCCGCCGCAACTGAGAAACCGGTCTCACACATCGTCATCAATGCCAGCAAAGCGTACGCAAGGGACCAAACCCCGTATTCCGAGATACCCAAGAAGCGAATCAGAAAAGGTAGCGCGAGCACGGCAACCGCGCCCCGGACAACCTGTCCCCCCACGTTATAAAGTCCATTGCGAAGGGGTGAGGGGTTCGCCGCATCTGCCATCCTTTTGCGGCTACCAAGATCTAGCGACATTCGTCCCAATCGAGCAGGTCACGCCTGCCTGTCTCCGCCGGTGTGGCTTGGAGGCGACACGCCGATGTCTTTCAAATCTTTTTCGCCAACGTGATTGTTGTTCTCGGACCTGTCCCACGGAGTCCGGAGCCACTGCACTCTCGATGCCGGTCCCAACCCGTTTCGCGAAAACTTGGAGATCGCTGCCCTCACCGTGGTAAAAACCCCCGTCACAAATATCTTATGGGGATCGTTCGCCGCCACCATGTCCCAACGCGCCTTGCCTGCAATCCACGCCATGGCGAGCGCTATTCCCAGCATCGTGCCCATCACCACGATCATGGTGCGGGGCGGGAAGGACTTTTTCGTGGGCGCGATCGCCGGGTCCAGCACTTTAACGGAGGGAATCTCTTTGGCTTCCTGAACCTTGGCTAACTCATATTGCTGCGTCAATAGTTCGTAGACGGTTTCCTGGATCTTTGTCTGCCGGTACAAATCCGCATATGTCACACCCAGGAGGGGCAATCTGCGGATCGAAGGATACAGCGACTTGTCGCTCCTTAACTCATCTTGTGTTCCCGAACCGCCAACTTCATTCAGCTTCTTTTGCAGTTCATTGACGCGCGCCTCGGCCGCTCGGACGCGAACATTGCCGTCGGCATAGACCTGCTGCAGGCTGCTTAGCTGTGCTTGGGAGGCGATCAATTCACCCTGCAGTCGCGCCGCCGCTTCGACCATTGCCTTTCCTTGAGCGGGGACATCGATGGCTGTGTTCTTACTGGCAAAATTACTGAAATTCGTGGCGGCACTGTCAAGGTCTGCTTTTACTTGTTTGAGCCGCTCCTCCAGAAAAATGCGCTCACGCCGCGCCGAAGAGGTACTCAGTTGCGCCACGAGCCGGTCGAGTTCCATCACGTAAGCGTCGGCGATCGCGGCGGCGCGTTTGGGATCGTGATCCCTGACCGCGATCGTGATGATGCCGTTCTTGCGATCCTCTGCAATGTTCGTGTGTTCGGCAAGATCCGCTCTTGCGTCCTCGATCTTAGAATCACGGTATATGCTTTTGAGCTGGAATTTCTCTATGAGGCGGTCTTCAACGGTTTCGCTACTGAGAAGGCCCACGAAGAGTGCGCCGGAACTCTTCACTCCCAACAGATCTCCGGCCAGTCCACCGAGCGCACTGGCACCCGAGCGTCCACTGATTGCCGTAAGGAGGCCGAGGCCTGAGGACTGCGTGTCCGGCGGCATAAGGCGGGTTGCGGCCTGATAACGGACTGGAATCAGGAGTGCGATCAGCGTGCTGGTAAGAATCGCGTAGAGTCCCGCTCGCCAAATGTCTCGACGATGCTCCCAGAAAAGCTCCAGATAGAGCAACAGACTGAATTGTGTTCTGATGGGCATCGCCATCAGGGGCAAATCGGGCAGTAAATTCCCCGGGTCGTCCTGAGGCGTCTTGCGACTTCGGAGTTCAAGCGTCGAACTCAACTCGGATCTCCTATGCTGGCCGGCGGTTGCGCGGTGAGACGGGGTGACTCCTCTTGCGTCTTTAGATTAACGGGGGCTAGGGACCGCCACTTATGAATGCGCCCACATCCTTGCCCCTTGGTGCTGCAACGTCGCGGGGTTCTGGGCGTTAACCGCCAAACTGCACTATTTCTCATTTCGAGTGGGACTGCGGCCAGAATCCTAACTGAAAGGACACAGCCAAATTGGATTGACGGTTGGTTGCCTGCAGGGGAATCTGCCAGAGCTCATATTGTAGGTTGCCCGAAAAGCGGAAGCCCGTTGCCGTGAATATATCCGCGTTCACAGCGACGTCATTCTGGGTTCCACCTTGGGGAAGGTACTGCCGGTCGACCTTTCTGTGCCTGAGCTCAATACCGATCTTCTTGCGTGGGCCCAGCCAGTAGTTCGCCTGAACTAGTTCCCCTTGTGCTGCGCGTCCGATCCATGTCCCGATCAAACGACCATCGTTGGTGTAGCCGTTCACGTATTGGCCGTTGCTGTAGAAACACGACGTACAAAAGCTCCCCCTGGTGGGGCTGGTATACCCGCCTTCAAACCTCATGTCGAGCTGGTTAACTCTGGGCACCTTGGCGAGATAAAGTCCGCCCTGCCAGACCGACTTCGGGGCCTCGTTGATCGGCGAAATTTCATCTTCTGTGAAACCCTCGCCATACACGCTTAACCAGTTTCGCAGTTTCGGAATCCGATAGGAGAAGTCAACGGCCGACCGCCCATCCCCGAGGACGTCGCCGTTTACGTGTTGGCCGAAAGTGCTTTGCAGGAAGGTCTTCGTCGTCAGCGGATTCCCTGGTCCTCCATAAATCGTGGTTTTCGACATGTTGAACTCGAAGTTCTGGGTGAACTTGAAACTGATCTTTTCACCGGTGATAAACGGCTGGGGATACAGAGACTGCCCGTACTGTCCAATCGTTGTGCCATGAGTCGCGCCGGTGAAGTTCGTGGTCAAGAACTCTTGCCCTGACAACTGCCCGATAAAGGTCTGCAACCGGATAGCACCGAGATAGCGGAAAACCCAAGGCAAGCGAAAAGGGCTGACCCGATCGATGCTAAACATATTGTTAAGCGGACCAGCGTTGGTCGTAAACAGCATCGTCCCTCCTTCGCTGGGTCCCCACCATAAGCTGCGCCTGCCATATGAGACCTGCCAGTTAGCCAGATTCATGGCCACATAGGCCTCCAGCAGCTGAAAGCGGCTGGTGGCTGCGATGGGGAGAGGAGGAGGATTGGATGGCAATGCATCGGCGGCACTGATGAAATCAAGCACCGCGGACGAGGGAGAGGGAGCAGAAGGCGCCGACTGGTACTCTCCGCGAATGTAGATAACAAACGGGCCTGACGTGGTCCAGCCCGACGCGCCGGCCACGGCATTAAAGCCTTGCTGGTAGGGGCGACCATAGTCGTTGAGCAGGGTCTGGCCGAAGTGCAGATTGTCGGTGAGTGGCTTTCCCGAGATTCCGAGTGAACGGGAATAAACGGACTCGAGGTGGGCGCCAAGATTGCGGTCACCGCTCATCAGATCGGAGTCATGAGCAAACTCTTCCGAGAGGGCACTGAAGAGTCCCTGAACTTCCACCGGGCTTTCGGTGTCGGCCTGACGGTCGCCGGCTTCACTCGTCAGGCGCGCACACTCCAGCCGTGTCCAGGGGCGCATACCGAGGGACACGGTGTCGACGTAACCCAGGGCAGCTAACCGCACCAGCGCGGGATAGATCCAGCTATCCAGCGGAACGTACGGGGATCCCATGAACGACGGCGTCCGCATTCTTTCCCCGGATACGGCTTCGCGGGGCGACTCAAACGCGGCACCGCCGATTTCGGCATCGTGACGTCTGTTGTAGACGCTTTGGGACACTAGATATCCCAGCAAGCTGCCGACGAGAACATCCGACGGAAAATGCTGACGGGCCCGAATCCTTGAGAAACTGACTGCTGAGGCCATACCGTAGGCGAACAGCTTGGGGAGAGTTCCCGGATACTCGTGAGCAATTACTCCCGCCACCGACCACGCTGCGGCTGCGTGCTCGGAAGGAAACGACGTGCCCCCCTGAAAAAATGAGCCGCTGCCGTTGTTCTGATACGGGCGTTCGCGTCCCAAAGAGTACTTCAGGGCCTCGACTGTCACCAGACTGTTCAGAGCCGCTTCGCCAGCTAAGAACCCGGTCTCACGCCAATGCTCGTTGTGAGTCGGAAAGCTGAAGAGATAAGCTCCTGCGCCCGCGCCGATCAGGCTCGCAACCCCGTAGTTGGAGACTGTTTTGTAGTGGCTGATTGTCGTAGGATTCTGGGAAAGCGACGCGCTGAACTGGCGGTCGGTCACGAAAAGGCCGGCCGTAATTCCGCCGAGAGGCACCAGCCAGGTTGCATCCGAGAGGCGGGTTCGGAATGGACTGGTCCAGATGTGTTTTTGGTCTTCCAGAAAATCTGCAATGTGCCCGGAGAAACCAGACCTCGGCGAATTGTCGAAAGCATCGCGCGAGCCCGCAGTGGGGAACTTTCCTTCCGCTGCTTTGGGGCCTTGAGGAGCAGTCGTCGCAGGTGCATCCATCGGCTTTTGGTCGACTTCGTCTTGCGAGTGTGCTTCTGGTAGCGAAAAAAGGACAATCCCAGCCGCTATACATACAGCCAGGACACTTGTTTTTGTCGGCAAAACTGGGCGCCAGGTCCTATGGATGGATATACGCAACGGTAAGGGCGACCGAGGACGCGACTTGAGCGGCCTGCAATAGAGAAGTCCAGTTGCGAGGAGCAACCTTGGGCGCTTTTTC
>Ga0209698_10000601_pt1 | contig 41338 bp, 54 predicted proteins | sample LitLauG_LLR_2012_FD_187203 | JGI IMG/M metagenome (GOLD analysis project Ga0209698, IMG submission 187203) | Freshwater sediment microbial communities from Pennsylvania, USA - Little Laurel Run_MetaG_LLR_2012 (SPAdes) (version 2) | ecosystem: Environmental > Aquatic > Freshwater > Creek >... | reverse complement strand
CGCGCTGGCTGCGAATCAGTCGGTCAACGTGGCCCAGATCGGCGGCAGCAGCCCCGTAACCGGCACAGGCGCGGGCGGCGCTGGAATTCCGCGCGTCACCGTCTCCAACGATTCCTCTCTCGCCGCGAATCAGAGCGTCAACGTGAACCAGGTCGGCGGCGCTTCCACGGGCGCGACCAATCCGCTCTATGAGGCGCTCACCGACGGCACCAACGGACCGGTCGCAGTGAAGGCTGCGAGCACCGCTGCGGCCGCGGCCGACAAATCGATTGTGGTTCAGATCAGCCCCAACCAGCCCAACACCACGGCAGCGCTGAACGTCGCGCTGGCTGCGAACCAATCCGTCAACGTGGCGCAGATCGGCGGTTCTTCGGCTGCGACGGCCGCGAGCGGCGTGCAAAAGGTCGGCGTTGTCGGCAACACCGGCGCCTCTCTCGATTCCACGGTGGCCGCGGGATCCGCGCCCACCAACGGCGTCGCGATCCTCGGGCAATACAATGCCTCGCAGCCGGCACCGACAACTGCGCAGACCGTGGCCGAGCAGCTCGATCAGGCCGGCAATCAGCTCAACTTTCCTGGGATCCAATTCAAGACGGGTGCAGCCTGGACCAGCGCGACCGGCGCCGGAACGTTTCAATATCCGACCGGCACCACGACGCAAGGGCAGCTCGCCGGCGCACCCGCGGTGCTGGCGCAACTCGATCAGACGTCGACCGTCACCGGCGGCGTGGTCACCTGGCAAGGCACTTATGACAACGTGAACTGGGTGACCATCCCGGTCGCGCAGGTCCTCAACCCGAACACGCTGGCGCAGCTCACGAATCCGTACACGCTGGTCGCGACCACGAACCAGCCCTTTTTGATTCTCACCCAGGGCTTTGTGAACGTGCGCGCTGATCTCTCGACGGCGATCACCGGAACGGCCACCGTCACGCCTTACTGGGCCACGCTGCCCGCGTCTCCGCTCTCCAACCTGCCGGCGACGGCGATGGCCGGCACTGTGCCCGGCACGGCGCCGAACTATACCGACGTGATCGGCGGCATGTACAACTCGGCCGCACCAGGGCCTTCGACGGGGCAGACGCTGCCGCTGCAGCAAGACAACGCGGGCAACCTCTACACCGCATTTCGATCGACGACCAACGGCTGCAGCTCGAACAACGGGGCGCTGAACTCAGTTGCACTCAACGCTTCGACCACTTCGCTGACCCAGATCGTGGCGCTCTCTGCCGGAAAGAAAATCTATATTTGCGCCGCTTACATTCAGGGCGGTGGCACGACTCCAACTCTCTCTCTCGAATACGGCACGGGCACCAATTGTGCGACCGGCACCACGGTGCTCACGCAGGCGGTGGCGCTGACCACCGCTGCGCCGGGGATTTCATGGCCAGGCCCTGGCCCGGTCGTCCCTTCGGCCAACGCGCTTTGCTACGTCCTCACCGGCACCAGCCCGACCGCGGTCGGCTGGATCAGTTACGTGCAGTAGTCAACGCTCAACGTTCAATGATCCTGACCGGAATCTATAAGCAGTTGCTGCTCTCGACGGCCGTCACTGCGCAACTGGCAGCGCCGCCGGCGCAAAGCATTTTCAAGAACGTTGCGGTGAAGCAGGCAGCGCGGCCGTACCTGGTGTTGAATCGCGTGGCGGCGCCGCCGGCGGAATCGACGCTCGATGGCATCAGCGCGCTGATCGACGGCGAAATTCAGTTCGACGCTTACGCCGACTCGCAGGACGCCGCGAACGCTCTCGCGCACGCGGTGCGCGACTACCTGATGAACACGTTCAACGCGGGGGCACTGCCGGACGGAACCACGATTCAATTTGTCGATGTGCCCATGGACCATGACGAGCCTTACGAGCAGGGCGGCGCCGGCTACATTTTTCGCTCGCTGCTGCGGCTCAAGGCCTTCTACACCGAAGCCGCCTGACCTTCCGGAATGACGACGAAAGCACAACCTGGATTCGGCTCGAAGTTTTATCTGCAGCTGCCGGGCGGTGTGATGACCGCGGTTGCGCAGTTGCGGCGCTTCAAGCCCGCAGGATCGAAGGCCACCATCGTCGACCAGACCAACGTGTCGACGCCCGATAACTTTGACCGGCCGCTGGCGGTCCGCATCACCTCGGGTGAGATCGACATGGATGGCGTGCTGGATCCGGCCAACACGCAGATTCTGCAGCTCGGCCAGGCCCACGCGCAGCTCGCGCTGGTCAACTGCCAGGTGATCCTCACCGACGGAACGCAGTACAGCTTTTCCGGCTACGTCTCCGAATACGTGCCGTGGGAAGTGGAGTTCAACAAGTTCATCGCTTTCAGCGCAAAGATCCGCGTGTCGGGTGCGCTCACCGGTCCTGCCGGCAACGCCTAAACAAAACTTCAAAGGAGAACCACCATGTCAACCATCGCCTTTCCTGGCTTCGGTTCGAAGCTCGCCAACGGAGGAACTTCCGGATCGAGCTATACGAACGTTGCGCAGTGCAAGAACGTGAAGCTGTCGGCCGGCAAAATCAAAACCGACGACATCACCAACCTCGACAGCCCGGCCATTGGCGGCGGCGCCGTCTACCAGGAGATCCTGAAGACGATGGTCGAGGCTGACACCTGCACCTTCGACTTCGTGATCAACCCCGCGGATCCCACCACGGAGAACCTGCTGAGCGGCCTGCAGGCGAGCCCGTCGGCTTCGTTTCAATACTGGCGGCTCACCACCACCGACGGCTCGGTGCTGATTTTCCAGGGCTACTCGGCCAGCTTCGACATCGATGTGACTTTTGACAAGGCCATCACGGGCAAGGGATCGGTGAAGATCTCCGGCCCGGTCACCGTGACCTGGTCGTAATGGAGCGCGCAGTGAAAGCAAGCGAAGAATTCCTCGTTCCACCTCCGGTCGAAGTCACGATCGCAGGGCGCGTGGTGGCACTCTCCTATCCGATGCGCGCCGTCATCGCCTACCAGCGAGAGACGGCGCGCATCGAACGCAGCCGGCCGCGCCAGGAAGATCCGGATCCGCGCTGCATCTGCGGCGTGCTTCGTTCCGGTCACACCGGCGTCTCGCTCATTCGCCTGGGCGATGAGGAGAAACTGCTCTGTCCCGGATTCCGCGCGGAAGATCAGCTACTCGGCGACAGCCTTTTTGTTTTTGAAACCTGGCGCAAAATCGAGCTGAACGTGGACCCGGAGCGCTGGCTGGCGTGCCTGTGGTGCGGGCTGCATCAACAGCAGGCCGATGGCAGCTGGCGCGCGCCCTTCACGCTCGCCGAACTCGAGGCGAAGCTGGGCGTCGGACTCGAGCCCCGCGCGATCAACGAGAGAATGTTTGAAGCGCTGGTCGCCTGGATGCCGAAGGCGAAGCCTGACCCAAACGTGGCACCGCCGGGCGAGCCGGCGGAAAACAAGACGCCAGGAAGCGAGCCGACCCTCCCGATCTCGATCGCGTCTGGGCTCACGCCCGCATCCGGTACAGATTTACCCGCGGCGAATTCCTGAGCTGCTCGCCGCGCGAGTTGGACCTGCTGCTGCAGGAAGAACAGTGCCAGGCGCAGGAACAGTTCGCGCCGGCCGCAATGATTTGCTCGGTGCTGGCCAACATCAACCGCGGCGAGGATGACGCCCCGTGGAAGCCCAGCGACTTCATGCCTGGTGCCAGCAGCGATCGCGACGAAATGCTCGCCTTCGTCGAAGCGATCGAGGCCGGCGAAACTTTTGATGTTGACCCCGGAGAGATGGCCGTGTTTAAACAACAGCTGGAGTCGACCTTCAGCAATATCGCAACTTAGGAGAATCCCGTGAGCAATGAAAAACAGAAATTAGCGCTCGGCAGCGTGGTCTCGCTGCCCTTTCGTGTGATCGAAGTGCTCGAGCAGCGCTCGCCGCTCGTCCGCCTGGAAACTGTCGAAGCCTATGGCCACGAAAACCCGCAAGTGCAGAGTGAACTGAAGGGCCGCACCAAAACGGCGCTCTGGGCGAAGCCGGAACAAATCGGCCTCAAGGATCCGAAGGTCGATGACGTGGTGACGCTGGCATTTCGCGTGAGCAAACTCGGCGGCCACCGCGCGCCGCTGGTGCAGCTCGAAGCCGTGGAGGCTTACGGCCGCGAAAACGTGAACGCGCCCGGCCCGCTGAAGGGACGCATCAAGACGTCGCTCTGGGCAGAGCCGGAACAGCTGGAAGCTGAGCCAACCCCGGCCGCGTAACCCCACCGAGATGCTCGACATTAACGGCCAGCCGCTGCGCCAGGGCAAGCTGGCCCAGATCCTCTGCGAGATCCTCGAGGTCGACGACCAGGGTGTCCTCGTCCGTCTTCTGAACTCCGACATAGAGGTGCTGGTGGGCGCCAGGGTGGACGAACCGCTGGGCGGCCTGGTCGCCGACTCGGAGCTGACGGCCTTCGTGGAAGCACCCGACGAAGCAGAGGAAGCCCGCGTAGAGGCGGCGGCCGAAGGCATGGCCCTGGAGGCCTTCGAATAGGCCGGTCGGCCCTGTACGGGCAAGGAAACGGCCCTGTTTTGCCTCGTAGACGAGCTTATGGCGGACGGAATCACAGTAACGCAGGTTTCAGGTCTTGAGACGCTGCTGCGCCGGCTGGACCAGGTTCCCCTGGTCCTGAGCCGCGAAGTGGCGCGCGACGGATTGCAGGAAGCCGGCGAAGTGATCCAGGCCGCGGCCGAAACCAACGCCGCGGAGCATCGCGTGAGCGGCAACCTCGAGGAAGACATCGATGTCGAGGTCCAGGTCTCAAGCGACCTGCGAAAAAGCCGTGTGTTGGTCGGCCCTGGCTATCCCGGCCCTGGCGTGAAGACGCGCAAGCGCGGCCGCTATGCCGGCCAGCAGGACCGCACCACCTCGCCCGGCATCTACGCGGAATTTGTGGAGAGTGGTCACGGCATGGCTGGCTACAGCTGGCGCTCGCGTTTCGGCTCAGCCAAGCAACGGCGGCGCACCGGCCGCGAAGTGGAGCTGGGCTCGCACGACGTGCCACCGCATCCTTGGCTGAAGCCGGCCTTTGATGTGTCGGCTGAAGCGGCGGTCGAAGTCCTGACTGAACGCACGCGCGAAGCGCTCGATCGCATCGATACACTGATCTCATGAATTACAAACTCCCCGCATTCGTCCAGGGATTTCTGACCGGCTGCTTCTATGGCAGCATCGCTGCTGTGCCGGCGCTCGCGTGGGCTCTCTTCTGGAAGGTGTTTTTCCATCATGTCCACTAACCTCGCGACAATTCTGGTCGGCCTGGGCTATGACCTCAGCGCGCTCGAAAAGGGCGCGCCGGAAGCTTTCCGCCTGGTGAACCAGCAAACGCTCGGCATGTCGGCCGAGATGAAGCGCAGCTCGCGTGAAGGCGCGGAGTCGCTGCGGCTGATCGATGAGGCGCTGGGCATTCATCTTTCGCGGCCGCTGACGCGCATCCTCACGCAGGAATTCCCCGGCCTGGCGAAAGGTCTGCAATCCATTCTCGGCGCCGGCGTGGTTGGCGCGCTCGCTGTGGCCGGCTTCGAGCTTTTCGACAAGATCGGCAAGTCGATTGAGAAAGCGCAGAAGGCGCAGGAGGCGCTGAAGATCTCGTCGGATAACCTTACGGCCGTTTTTGCCGAGGAGATGGCGTCGTACAAAGAGAAAGACAAAGCAGTCACTGCTGCCACGGGCGCAGTGAACAAGCTGGTTGAGGCGCAGGAGCGGGAGACGAAGGCGGCGCAGGAAGCGGCGAGTCCGTGGGGCCAGTTACTCGCCGGAGTCGGAGATTTTGTTCATAACATCACGTCGCTGCAAAGCACTCTGAAGATTGAGGAAATCGACAAGCAACTCGCGGAGTTCAAGAAAAATTTCGATATGGCGGCGCTCCAGGATTCAGTGCACCGCACGCAGACCGCGATGAAGCTGCTGAACGACGAGATCACCGCTGCGGGTAAAAATTATGAGGACCTGAAGCACAAGGCAGAGACAGCGCCCCCGCAGACTTTCACCGAAACGCCTTACGGAGCCGTCGCCAATTACTCGGCTCCACAGGTGACCCCTGCGGAAGTTGCTGCGGCGAAAGCCTACGCTGAGCAACTGAGCCAAATTAAGACTCTTTGGGGCCAGATCACCGGCGACGTCCATGCTACAGAGGCGAAGAAACAGATGGACGAATTGCGTGCGGCGGCCCAAGCTGCCGCTGCGGCGATTGAGAAGCACGCCGAAACGCTGCAGAAAACTTTTGCTGCAACCCGCCCCGCTATCGATGCCAGCGCGCAACTCGACGCCGAGCTGGTGAAGGAAATCATCTCCTTCACCAATCTAAACAACACGATCGGCGCGACCAGTTTTTATCTGAAGTTCCACGAAACGATTTCCCGTGTAATCCAAGACTTTGTCGATCTCGACGTCCGCCAGCAGGCTGCTCTGCAAACCGATGCTCTATTCTCGAAGGGCCTTCCTGGAAAACAATCGCTCACGCCGCCGGCTCTGCCGGCATCTTCTCCGGCTGCTGCGTTGCCACAGCTCGGAGCCGGCGGCACTGCGGGCGCGCAGTTCGACGTGTTCTCGGCAGACAAAGCCGCGCAGTTCAAACTGGTCGCGCAAGCATTTCAGGATGCGCTCACCCCGACGCAGGAATTTGATCTCAAGGTAAAGGAGCTAAAGCTGGCGTTCGAGGGCCTGCCAGCGCCGCTGAAGAACTCACAACAGGCCATGCTCGCATTCGACGCGGAGATGCAAAAACTTCATGAGCAGGCCGTGAAGGCGACGGACCAGTTGCAGAAATTGCTCGAGAAGACCGGCGATGTGAGCGCCGGCGTGAAAGCTTTTTTCCTGCAGTGGCAGGGCGACTCCGGCCAGGGGGGAAAGTTTGCTTTCGACTTTTTGAACAAAGGGCTGCAGGGCTTTGAGGACGAGACAGTCAAGGCGTTGACTGGCGGCAAGACCGCATGGCTGCAATATTTCGAGTCGCTCGATCAGATGGCGCTGAAGTTCCTGCTCAATAAAGAATTCGCCGCCCTGTTCAAGGGCGCAGCCAACAGCGACTTCGGAAAATCGCTCGGGCTGGATAAGCTCCTGGGCAACGGAAACGGTGGGCAGGTCGCTGCTGAGACTGCTAACACCACCGCGATCGCGGCCAATACGGCGGCGGTTTCTGCACTTACCGGTGTGATGGGTGCTGGTGGCGCTGGTGGGGCCGGCGGCGGCGCGGGAATTCTCAGCCTCTTCCCGATTCCCGGTTTTGCTGGCGGCACCGACTCAGCGCCAGGTGGACTCTCGTGGGTAGGAGAAAACGGCCCGGAGCTGATGAACGTTCCCACAGGCGCATCGATCACACCGAACTCTGCTGGGCGCGGAGGATCGAGCATTCACATGCCAATTTCAATCGATGCCAAGGGCGCGGAGTTGGGAGTGGATGAGAAGATCTCGCGCGCGCTCTCGGCCGCAATGCCGCGCTTCGTGGCGCGCGCCGTGATGGAAGCGAGCGACCTGCAGCGACGGAGCGTGAGCCGCTAACGGCTGATCATGGCTTGCTTCCCTTTTTCTGGTTCTGCCACCAGTCGCCAGAGCCGCGTCTCCAATCCTCTTGCAGAGCATGGCAGCCGGCCTTCACCGCCTTTGCGACCGTTCCCTGCTTGTCGGACCAGAGAACAACTTTGTCCGAGCCGCGCAGCAGCATGATCTGGCTGATGGCAGCGCCCATGTGTTCCTCGCCGCGGTTCAGCGCGAGCACGTAGTCGGGAGCTGGATCTGAATCTTTGACCGTGACGGTGACTTCTGGACAGAACTTGATGAGATCGCGTGCCATCTCCATCGTCTCATCGTGCTTGGCGACTGTTCCCTGGCTCACGTAGGTCGCGCCATTGCCATTGATGTAAACCAACGGGCCTTTCGATCGCGGAGTTCCTTGTGCGATCGCGCTGAGAGTGAAAGCAAAAAAAACGGCACAGCACTTCATGGCCGAGCATGATGCCACGCGGCTGACCTTCTGACAAGCGGCCCAACCGGGCCGGAGAAAAAAGACCCCTATGTCCTACTCAAATATCTGGGACGGCTTCGACCACTACGCGACCACCGGCGAACGCTGGGATCTGGTGAGCGGGACCATTCAATACAGCACGAGCTATGCCCGCTTCGCAGCGGCCGCGCACTGCGTGGGCCAAGGCGTTCGCCTAACCGCAGGCATCACCTACAAAATCAAGAATTATTCCTCGAACGTGGCCGGCCCCATGGCTTCTTTCGCGGTCTACTTCGAAGGAATTTCCGGATCCGGCGTCCAGGGATTTTTTGCCTTCACCGACAACAGCAACTACCAGCTCGGCCTGGCTTTCAACTCGGCCGGCGCTCTTCTGGTTTACCGCGGCAACCCGCAGGGCGGCGGAACACTGCTAGGGCAGACTTCGCCAGGGCTGGTCACGGCTGGAGTGTGGTACTTCATCGACATCACAGCGACGATCGCTACCGGAACGGGCGGCGCCTGTTCGGTTTACCTCAACACTCCGAAGGGCGGTTCGGCGGTGCTTACGATCAGTGGCGCCAACACCAGCAACACCGGCAACGCCTATGCCAACCAGGTGCTCATCGGCAGCACCGCGAACTCGGGCAACGCGCTGCGCTTCGATGACTTCCATGCGCACGACGCCGCCGGATCAGCTCCCAATGCCATCGTCGGCGAGGGCTCGCGCATTTACACCAAACTGCCGAATGGCGCCGGCGCCTTGACCAACTGGACGCCGAACGGCGCATCCGCGAATTGGCAGTGCGTCGATGAAACTCCACCGGACGACAACACGACCTATGTGTCGTCGACCACCACAGTGGAAGACAACTATGGTGTCGGCGCCGCGGGCTTCACCGGCACGGTGAACGGGTTGGTGCGGCGGTCGCGCATTTCAAAGAACGACGCAGGGACGCACACCTTCCAGGCAGGAGTGCGCTCTGGCGGCGTCGACCAGCTCGGCGCGGCCGTGACCGTGCCTTCGAGCTTCGCTTATTTCGATGTCTTCAGCGCCACTGACCCGAACACTTCCGCGGCCTGGGGAGCCTCCGGCGCCGACGCGGCCTCGCTGAGCATTTATGAGGCAAGTTAATGGCGACTGGCCTGCAGTCGACGCAGGAAGTTATCGAGATCTCGGCGCTGAACTCTGGCGCCGTGGAGTCGACGCAGGAAGTTCTGCAGATCTCCGCCGTCGTGCCGGCAGCGGTCGCCGGTGTGCTCTCTACGCAGGAAGTTCTGCAGATTTCAGTGACGGTGCCGATCTTGGGAATTAACTATCCACTCACGCTGCCGGCGATCGCAGGGATCGGTCCGCAAGATTTCACGATGATGGAAATTAACGTCGTCGGCGAAACCGAGTCGCCCTTCACGCTGGGACAGCAGGAACAACAGTGGCCAGGGCAACGCTTCGAAGCCGAAGTGAGCCTGCCACCGCTGACCATGGCGCAAGCCGAACAGTGGCTCGCCGTGCTGGGCGCGCTCTTCGGTAAGTACGGAACATTTCTGATGGGCGACTACCTGCGGCTGACGCCGCAAGGCCCGTGGAGCGGAGCTCCAGTCGTCTCTGGCACCAACACCAACGGCTCCAATGTGCTGAACCTGCGCGCGGCCACCGCGAGCATCACGAACTGGGCGGTGGCTGGCGACTATGTGCAGATCACCGCACCCGGCGGACCGCAGCGGCTCTACAAAGTTTTGCAGAATGCCCCCAGCACGATTGCCGGCAACGTGGCGCTCGCCATTTTCCCTAACCTCCGCGAAACCCTTTCTGACGGCAACACCATCGTCACCGTAAACCCCGCTGGCACCTTCCGGCTGCAGGAGAACACGCTGACCTGGAAGGTCGACAAGGACAAGATGTACCACATCAGCTTCAAAGCCAAGGAAGCGCTCTAGTGAGCGATCCGATCAGCGAAGCGCTGCAGCTCGAGGAACGGGCCGCGCGCGCTTACCAGGCCTTCTGCGAGTCGGCGCAATCGTTTCTGCCAGCCTATGTGCCGGACTGGTCGCTGTTGCCGGAAGTGGTGAAGACGGCATGGAAGGCAGCCGTTACGTCCGTAAGAAAATAAAAATGCCCCGCACACTTTCAGCCGCGATGATCTCGGCGATCGCCGCGAGCCAGCTGACGCTGGCCATCTTCGCGCAGATCGCATTCGCCGACGCGACCTATTACCTCTTCACCGGCATCGGCTCGCTCACTCCGGCCGGACCGCCTTCCAATCCCGCCTCGACGTTTCCCTACGGGCAGACGTTTCTGGGCATGGGCTGGCTGGGCAAGATCTCGGCCATCCCGCAGACCACGAAGATCCAGGCACAGAACATCACGCTTTCGCTGAGCGGAGTCCCCTCTGCGCTGATCGGTGAAGCTATCGGCCAGGTCCGCATCACCGGCACAGCGACGCTGTGGCTCGGTCTCTTCGATACCAATAACAATCTGCTGCAGGATCCCGTGCAGATTTTCGCGGGCAGCCTCGACGTGCCCACGGTCGACGATTCAGGGCAGACCTGCAACATCTCCATCACCTGCGAGAATCCGCTGCTGCGTTTGAACCTGGCGCCCAACCGGCTGTTCGACGACGCCGACCAGCAGATCTACTATCCCGGCGATCTCGGCTTCAGCTTCGTCGACCGGTTGACGAACATGGCGCTGTTCTGGCCTGCGCCCAACGCGCTCTCGACGCCTTATCCGCTCTACATGACCGTGGTGCCAGCATCCGCGGACATTGCTGTCGGCGGCACCACCACCGTCGCCGTTACCATGCACTACTCCGATGGAAGCACCAACACGCTCAGCGGGCTGACGCGCTCCGGATCTGGCCCGTTCTTCACTGTTGCGCTCGCCTCGAGCAATCCGAAGGTCGCAACCTTTTCCTACACCACCGGTCTGATCAGCGGCCTCGCGCCCGGCACCTGCTCCATCATTGCGCGCTGCCTTCCGCCGGGCAGCGTCAGTTCAAGCGGAGCCGCGCAATCCGATCGTGCGGCCGGCGCGCTGATCGTTCATTCGTAAAAAAGCTGCCATTTGTAAAAAGCTGCATTCGTGAACCAATGCCACTGACCAGACTTCCAGACTGGCGCGAGCGGCTCGGCCGCATGATCGAGAGCGCGCGCGAACTCAGCTTCGAGTGGGGAGTGTTTGACTGCGCCCTGCACGTCGCTAACTGCGTGCGTGCCATTACCGGCTGCGCGGATCCGGCGGCCGCCTACCGCGGAGCATATTCCGACGAAACCGGTGCCGCGGCTATTTTCGGAACCAGCTTTGAAGACTTCATCGCCAGCCAGGCCGCGGCCCTGGGCTGCCCTGAGATTCCTGTGACGGTGGCCCAGCGCGGCGACGTCGTTTTCATCGATAACGACACACCGCAGGGCGCGGTGGGCATTGTCAGTCTCGACGGCCGCTTCGTGGCTTGCGCCGCGGAGGGTGGTCTGGCGCTGGTGCGCCTCGATCGCTGGAAGCGCGCGTGGAAAGTGGGCTGAGCAAAACTCGATGAGCAAAACCCTCACCGAAATCGGAATGATCGTCGGAGGCCTGGCGCTGGCGCTGCTCTCCGGGCCGATCGGCATCAGCGTCTTCTCAAGTCTCGCGCTGACCCAGGCCATGATCGGCATCGGCGTCACCACCTCGATCGCGGGCGTGGGACTCGCATTGCGGCCGGCGCCGGCAAAGCCGGTCGGCACGGCCAGCTCTGTGAGCTTCACGCAAGGCCCGACGCAGCGCCGCGTGGTGTATGGCCAACATCAACCGGCGGGCGTGCTCACCTATGCCAGCTTTCCGCCGTCAGAAAATCTGAACGTCGACCAGCAACGGCTTCACCTGGTCTACACCCTCACCGCGCATGAGATCTCGAGCTTCGATGCGATCGCGATCAACGGCTCGGTTTACAACTTCGGCAGCGACCTGATCTGGAATGGCACCTACTGGGTGCTGAAGCCAGGCAACAGCTCGACGCTGAGCGATTTTTACTGGCTCTCGCTCGAGTTCACCTTCGACGCCGGCCGCGCGGCGAATACCTCGCAAGCCTTTTCTGAACTCGGCACCGTCGACTCCAGCTGGACCAGCGCCTTCCAGCAGCGCGGCTGCGCCAAGGTGCACGTGGTGCTTTCTTATTCGCAGGGCTGGCCTTACGTCTTCCCCAGCGGCTCGATTCCCAACATCCAATTTCTGATCACGGGAAAGAAGCTGACAGATCCACGCGTCTCGACCGTGTGGCAGGCCTCGACGCACATCTCGCAATACAGCTACATCGTCGACAACTTGGGCGTGATCTGGTTTCAGCAGAATGCCGGCGCGCCCGTCAGCGGAACCTCGCGGCCGAATTTTGAAGCCAACGATTCCGCCGGCACCACGCTCACCGACAATGCCTGCACCTGGTACTCGGTGGGAACGTCGCTCGCCTATTTCATGAACAGCGGTTTGTTCCCAGGCACGGCGCCGCAGATCGCTTACTCCTCCTCGAGCTTGAACTCAGGGATCCTGATCAACGACACCTGGCCGCTGGGAGCAAGCCTGGGCCTGAGCGCCCTGCAACTCGTGATCGAGGCGCCGGTTGGCTACCTGCAGTTGCTCACCACCGCGGGCACGACCGGAACTACGCGGCCGAATTTCGCGACCACCCTGGGTGCGACGACCACCGACAACACCGCCGGGTGGACGTGCATGGGCCGCTCGCCTCACGCCATTAATCCGTCAAACTCCGCGCTCGCGGTTTACGACTACCTGCAGGACCCCGATGCCGGCATGGCCGCGCCGGCCGCCACGATGGACATCGCGAGCGTGATCGCCGCGGCCAACGTGTGCGAAGAGCAGGCGCTCATCATCTGGAATGCCGACAACACCGTGGTCTACGAAAATCTTTATTCCTGCAATGGGATGTTCGACCACTCGTCGAATCGCGGCGACGTGCTCACCTCGCTGTGCAGCTCGATGGCGGGCTGGGTAGTTCCACCCGGCGATCTGTGGCATGTGTTCGCCGGCGCCTACCTCACGCCCGTGCAGACGCTCACCGACAGCGACATGCGCGGGCCGATCAAGGGCGACTTCCGGCTCTCAAAGCGCGACGTGGCCAACAGCATCAAGGGCCGATTTATTCCCGCGTTCCTGCCGACCAACCCTGGCGCCGCGCTGAGCCTGACGCAGATCCCCGGCACCTGGCAGCCGCAAAATTTCCCCGCGTACCAGGCGAACGGCATGAGCGGCAAGCCGAACTACCTGAACACCGAAGACGGTGGCCAGGTGATCTGGCAGGAGATCCAGCTCGACTTCACGACGTCACTGTGGACCGCGCAACGCCTGGCGAAGATCGCGCTGATGCGGCTGCGCTTCCAGCAGACGCTGACTCTTCCCTGCAAACTGACCGCGTTTCTGCTCGAGGCCGGCGACACTTTCGGCTTCTCGCATCCTCGCTGGAATTTGAACGCGGCCATCTTCGAAGTCACGCAGTGCTCGATCAGCCTCGAGGCTGGCGGCGGCCAGCACCCGGCGCCTGCGCTCGGCGTCGACATCATCGCGCGCCAAACCGATCCGACGGTCTACACCTTCACCGCGCCGACGAGCTCGTCGAACTACGGAGAGTACTCGCCTTTCGGGATCACGGGCGTGATGACGGGAGTGGAGTGATGAGCCTGGTCGAACAACTGGTGCGCGACGAAGAGCTGCGGCTGAAGCCCTATCGCGACTCCGTGGGCAAGCTGACGATCGGCGTCGGCCGCAACCTCGATGACGTCGGCGTCACGCAAGCCGAAGCGCTCGCGCTGCTGGCCAACGACATCCAGAACGCACGCTCTCACCTCGAGCAGTACCTGCCCTGGGCAGGCGGGCTCGATGAGGTGCGCGAGGCGGCGCTAGTGAACATGTGTTTCAACATGGGCATCGGCGCGCTGATGAACTTCCACAAATTCCTGGCGGCGCTGCAGGCCGGCGACTACAAAACCGCGGCCGCGGAAATGCTCGATTCACTTTGGGCAAAGCAGGTCGGCATTCGCGCGCAACGCCTGGCGCTGCAGATCGAAACCGGATTCTGGCAATAGAGGAGCAACGTATATGAGCTTCAACGATGTTGTGAAAAAATCGTTTCCTTTCATCTCGGCCGCGGCTTCTCTGGGCGGTCCGATCGGCTCAATGGCTGCTTCACTGTTAGGCAAAGCGCTGAACGTGGGCACGATTGCGCCGACGAGCGACGGGATCTCGACGGCGATCGCAACTGCGCTGGCGGATCCCACGCAACGCGCCGCGCTGATCAAAGCCGAGCAAGACTTCCAGGCGCAGATGGCCGAACTCGGCTACAAAGACGCCGAGACTCTGGCAGCAACGGCTGAGGCGGATCGTGCGAATGCTCGCGATCGCGAGGTCAAGCTGAAGGACCGCGTGCCGGCCTTGCTGGCCTTCCTGGTGACGCTGGGATTCTTCGGAGTGCTGGCCTTCATGATGTTCCGCTCCGTGCCCTCGGCTGCTCACGACGCGTTGCTGCTGCTGCTGGGCTCGCTCTCAACGGCCTGGACGGCGGTGATCTCTTACTACTTCGGCAGCTCGGCCGGCAGCGATCGCAAGACCGAACTTCTGGCGCAGGCGCCGGCGATCCAGAAATAGAACTTCAACTCTTCGAAGGAGAAAAAAGAAACATGGACCCACTCACCATTGCCATCACCGTCACCGTTCTCGCTATCGCCGCCTTCACGCTCGGCGTGGTTGTCCACAAATACGTGATCAGCGAAGCCGAGGCGATCAAGGCGCATGTGACCGCGGAAGTCGACGCGGCGAAGGTTCACTTCAGCAACGATGTAACCGGCATCCGCCAGGAGATCTCGACGGCGCTGCAGAAGGCCGCGGGCAAACTTTGAAGAGATGGGAATGAACGGACACTATGCCAGCTGCAGGATTTGTGGCGCGATCGGGCATCGCGCCACAAGCTGTCCGCTGTATGCGATGGAACAGCGGAAGGATCCTTTCGGCGAGCAACTCGCACGCGCGGCCGCGCGTGAACGAGCGCGAAAATCATCCACTGGCGAGCGCACGCTCGACGTGGGCGCGCGTGTCGAAGGCCGAGGGCATGCGCGCGTCGTCGCCTCCTAGCTTTGAGCACTCGGAGAGAGTGACGTGCCAGTTTGGCGGCGAGCCCATCATGGGAAGCCAGCCCGCGGCGCCCTTCTGGCGCATGGCGAGCGGCAGAACCTGAGCGTTGCAGGTGTCGGTGCCCGGTGAGATCGTTGCGACGATGCCGAGCATCTCAGTTCCCTGCTCGTGCTTTTCTTTGCGCATGACCAGGTCGCCGTGCTTGGCGGGAGTTCCATCTGCGTAATGAGGCATGGGTGTGTGCCCTCCTTCACCGCGCAGACTAGCACGGGCTCGCGCGCCTAGCTCGCTTCTTTGAGTCGGCGCGGCGGCGGCAGGATCTCGCCTTCAGTGAGCTGGGGAGTTGCATAGAGCAGCGCCTGGCGACGTTGCTGCAGCAGTTCCCAGCTGGCCTGCGCGACATCGGGATCGGCGCCGACCAGGTCGAGCAGAACTTTGAAAATGGCAAGATCGAAGGGCGCCGTGCGCGGAGGCTCCTTCTCGACGCCGGCGACGCGGTGAGCGCACTGCGGGCAGAGGAAAAGCCGTTCAGACTTCGACGATCGGCGCTTGCCCATGCCCAGCGTCTGCGCGAAGCAGGTCAGCGCGACGGCCTTTTCCGTCGGTTGGATCTCGCGCAGGCACTTTGACGAACAGCAGATCTGCGGCTGGCGTGGACGTCCCATGTTGGCCTCCTAGGCGTTTGTTAACAAACTAGCACGGGTTTGCTAACAAACTCCTGAGCGCTTCCGATGGGTCTAGTGGCAGGAATCAGCAGAGTAAATAGCAGGTCGGCACCGCGCTGCAGTTACCAACGTGCATTGTCCATCAGGAACTCGGTCGACGATCATTGCCCCATGACGCTGCTCACCAAAACCGCAACCGTCGACGCCGGCGAATTTGCGCACCGCGCGCTCTGCGATGCAGAGCCGGTCGGCCGCTTCCTCGAGTTCGGCGTCATCACGCTCGACCGCTACGAGCACGTTGTCACCGTCTCAGGCGTCCCGCGGCTCTCGATGGCTGGCGCGATGCTTTCCCACGAGCCCAGCGCGGAACAGCGTCGTCACATCGAGCTGACCAGAATGGAATTCCGTCTTCTCGAAATCCTGACGCGCAACGCACCGCGCCCGGTTGCGCGCGATGTGCTGCGCTCGAAGCTGTGGCCGGCACACGACGCTTTCGGAACCAACCGGCTCGAAGTGCTGGTGAACCAACTGCGCAAGAAAGTCGGATCCCATTTGATCGAGACGGCGGTGGCGCGCGCCGGCTACCGGCTGATCGATCCGCGGAAGGCCGCATGAGCGCGGCAACCATCACGCCGGCGCCGATGCCGATGGAGGTCGACAGCCGCGCTGAATATTTCTACCAGCTCAAGCTCGAGCTGGAAAAAGCCAACACTGAGATCGGCGCGTTGCGGAAAGAGATCGCCGCAAAGGAAGCTGAGCTGATCGAACTGGTCAGTGCCTGCGGCGGACCGCACGCGCAGAAGGCGAAGATCCTGCACGGCATCGTGTGGGAGATAGTCGCGATCTTCAGCCAATACACCACGCAGGACGCCGCGGCCGTGGAGCGCTTCCGCGAAGCGCTGGTGAAGACGAAGCAGACCAGGCTGCTGAAAAAGATTTTTGAGGCCAGCACGCGCTGGACGATGAAGGCAAGCGCCGCGGAGATCGTGAAGACGGAAAAGCTCTCGCCGAAGCTGATGGCGTTGCTGCTGCAGTGCCAGGTGACGCAAGACAAAAAACCGTCGCTCGACGTGCGGCCGACGCGCGAAGATCGGCGCCGGAGCAACCGTTGAAGGCCGCTGACCGCTGCAGGGAACACTTCGCCGGCGATCGCTGCACCAAAGCCCGCGGCCACGCAAGCGACCTGGCAATCGACACCGACAAGGAACACGTCGGCAAGTTCACGCGCTGGGTGGGAACCGGCGCCGCGAAGAAACAACTCTTCGCGACGGCGCCGGGCCCGACCAGGCAACAGGAGAAAAAGCTGGACCGCTGGCTCGCCCGGCTGGATCCCTTCGCAGTGCCGCCCCAGCAGCGCCCTGGTCTGAAGGCCTTTCTGGACCGCATCATCGCAGCGCCGGGCGGATTTTGAGGGCTAGCGGCCGTTTCAATTCACCTGAAGTGAACTATCAGCAACTTACGCGCGCTTTTTACTAGTTAGTTAACAAACTCACCCCATGAAAGTGGCCCTCTACGCGCGGGTTTCCAAGGCCCACACCCACCAGGATCCAGAGGCCCAGCTGCAGCCCCTGCGTGAGATGTGCCGCACCCGCGGCTGGGAGATCACGCACGAATACGTCGACCACGGCTGGAGCGGCGCGAAGGAATCGCGCCCAGCCCTCGACGAGATGATGGCCGACGCGGAACGCGGCCGGCGCGATTTCAAAGCGATCGTGGTGTGGAAGTTCGATCGCTTCGCGCGCTCGGTTCGCCACCTGGTCAACTCGCTCGAAAAGTTCCAGGCGCTGAAGATCGACTTCGTAAGCCTGACGGAATCGATCGACACCTCGACGCCCTACGGCAAGCTGGTCTTCACCATCCTGGGCGCCGTCGCGGAGTTGGAGCGCAGCCTGATCGCGGAGCGGATCCGCAACGGCATGAAGAAACTGGGCGCGAAGAAACCAGGGCCGAAGATCGGCGAGCGCGGGCCGTCGAAGACGACACTCTGGCGCCGGAGTAAGCACGCGAGCTAGTAGAGCTGCGCACCGGACTTGTAATCGTGAGAAGGGCTGACTCGAAGCCCCACTTTCCCGCAGAGCCCCGCCTGGGCATAGTCCAGCATGGCCACGACAGTCGGTTCGCAGCCGTCCCTCCAGAAGAGTCCTAACACGAAATCGCCCATCTGCTGGACCGCAGAGTGGGCCGAGCCTGCAGAGGGAAGTCTGGTCAAAATTAAACAGGGTGGATGACACCCCAAGAGAACACCGCGAGCACCCGAGGCCCGAACCGTTCGGGCCTTTTTCTTTTGGTGTTGAAGTTGCTTCGCCGCTTCGACAGGCGGCTTTTGCTCTTGGGGTTGGGGTTGCTCGTCCAGAAAATGCCTTTCAGAATCGCGCGCGGGGTGTGCGCGCCTCCGCAATGCGTGGGAAGGGTAAGGGATGGGTTTATTTACTCTATAGACAAGAACAAACCCTTTTGGAGAGCAACTTCCAGCAGGTAGCAAGTTCTGAACGTGCTGAAAGGTCCAGCAGGTAGCAACCTCTGTACGGGTAGTAATTGTCATACCACTTGCCGGGGGGGAACCACGGAAGGCAGCTTTTCCACAGCGATGCACAGGATTTCGCTTGCGTGAGGCTACGCATTCTGCTAAAAATCATCGCCATGGCGGACGGAACAGCAAAACTTCTCACCTGCGCGGAAGCCGGACACATCGGCGGTCACGCCCGCGCTCAAAAGTTAACCCCGGAGCAACGTCGCGACTCTGCACGCCGCGCCGCGCAAGCACGGTGGGGAAAGAAGCACGGCGGCAGCCCCGATGGCGCGCCGCCTGACGGCGGCGGTGGTAGCGACGATCGGCGCGTTCTCGCGACGCTGGCTGGTCCGACGGCAGGTATTATGTCAACTCGCCGCCGTCCTGCAGTGCGCGTCGCCCCTAGCGATTCGACCAGCGGGAGGCACCTTGCGGCTGCTGCCTAATCGCCCTCGCCTCTTGACAAGGCTGCTACAAGCGCGCCCGAGAGTGCTCCCCGCAGGTGCTGGCGAGCTACGAGGTTCTGGGCCTTCATCCGGAAAAAGTTTGGCCCGCAATCGAGGCGCGCAGGAATGCGCTCGGGCCGTTGGAAGCGCTGCCGCCGAAAAAGCCAGCGCAATCCGTCAAGCTCTGGTTTGAAAAAACGAACGGCGCGAGAGCCATCAACTCTCGCGCCGGTGAAACGTTGCTTCGCGACAACACGACAGTTGAGCCTATGGCCGCCCCGTCGATAGCCGCACTATATCCCAATTCGGACGCTCCTTCTAGCGCAAAAAAGCGCGGCTTTTCCTACGACGAAATGCTCGCCATTGTGGAGTATTCCGGCGCGCCGCACTCCGTCCGCCAGGGCACACTCGCCGCGCTGAAAGCGCGCGGGCGCTGGCCCCAGGACGATGGCGCGGTGACCGGAGTGATCTGCGTCTCGCTCATCGGCATGATGTTTCAGGGCGTGTGCTGCCGCTCCACGGCACGCTGGCGCGCACGGCGCGCGGTGAAGCTCGGCTACTGGCGCAAGCTGCGCACGGCGAATTCATGGGCGAACTGTCCGCGCTGCGGAACCCAGCGCGAGACGGGCACGTGCGAATCGTGCGGCTACGTGGGACGCGCGAAGACTCCGGAGGGCAAGCCGAACTTCGACGAGTTCTGCCGGCCGCACATGTACGAAGTCAACATCGACGCCTTCCGCACGGCGCGACGCTGCCGCGAGCTGCATCAGTTCAAAGCGCGCACCTACTCGGAATACAAGCAGCAGCCCGCGCCGCAGCCGGCTTCGATTACCGAATTTCCCCGCAAGTCCCCGCAGCCGGAGCCTCCACCGCTGCCGCCCGCTGCGCCGTCCTCGCCTGTACGGGAACGACCGCCAGCAGCGCCGACCCGGCCGGCAGCGGCGGAACACCGCTCAGTGGAAGCGCCGCATCGCAGCACAGAGCGCGCTCCCCAGCCCAAGCTGACGAAACGCGAGTGCATCACGTTCATGGCTCAGGTCGCCGCGCTCGAACGCGGACGCACGCGGCACGTCGAAGCGCAAGGCGGCTACGGCTTCGATCTCGACCCCACGGATCCGCGCTACCAGGCGCCACTGAAACGCATCGACGCAATCCGTCTGGTGGCGAAGGCCTGGAAGCGTGAGCCGCTAGTGGTGATTGAGGCGCTGAAGGCTTGGGGTTACGAGCTGGAGGCGAGCCAGTGAGCCCGAAAACATTAAAGCGGCGCGTGGCCTCGGTTTCCACGCGCCGCCTGAATTGCTTCTTGTTTGATCGCCCACAGGATAGCAGAGGCGCAGGCGCGCTCGTAAAAAGTTTTTTGTTGAAGAAGTAGGCACCGCCCACAACTCGGAGGAAAACACATGGCCTCGGTACCATGTCGTCGAATCAGCGCAGCACCGGCATCGCCGGCAACGTCCACACTCACACCTCGGCCCGCGATCTGGTCGGCAGAATTCCTCGACCGCAGACTGCGCCAGCACCAGGAACAGCAAGAGATCGACGCGCTGGACCTGGCCACCGACATCATCCTCGAAGTCGCCGGGGCGCTTGAGACGCTCAAGCGAACGGAGCGCATGCGATGAGCTGCGCCGCGGCCCCACTTCCCTGCTCGCCCGTTCCACCGCTCGAGACGCGCGTCGAATTCACCACCTACTGCCGCGTCTGCGATTGCGATCAACAATTCATCGCCGGCTGGGAATGCCTCACCGGCCTGGTCGGCTGCTGCCTGGGCTGCGGAACGCCGCGCGTCGCGCCCTTCACGCGCACGATGACGGAGGCCGCATGACAGCGCACAACGAACTTCTCAACGTGGCGCTCTTTGCCCGGGCGATCGCGAAGACCGCGCTGCTCTGCGGCTTTGTGCCCGGCGCGCTCCTCGCGTTCTTCGGCCCGCGCGTGGCGAAGTTTCGGTGCGAGCTGAGCATCGGACGGCATTACCGCGTGGAGGGCTACCACACCGGAGACTTCGCCGGCGAGGTGCTCTCAGTCGATCGCGACCTGGCGCGGATCCGCGTGACCGACCCGATGCGGCCGATGCCGCGCGTTCGCAACCGCTGCGCGTTCCCGGCGTGCGTGCGCGAAGACTTTCACCAGGGCGACCACGAATTCATGCGCGTGCGCGAAGGCGCCGTGATCGAGATCCCGTGGCGATCGGCGAAGTGGATCCCGATCGCTGATCGAGTTTCCGAAGGCGAGCGGCAGTTAGCCACCCAACAGGTCGGCAGCGGGAGGTGCATCACGCAACTGGAGCCGGCCTGGGCAACAAGCCGCTCGCCGCGGAAAGCGAAAACCGCATGAGCAACGAGATCGCGCCTGAAGGTTTTCGGTATGAGTGGGTGATCGATGATCGCTGGCAAATGCCGCCCGATGGCAGGAAATGTTCAAGGGCCGGCTGCCTGAATTCTGCGATCGCCCTGCTGCGTCGCAGGCACTCTCGTTTCCTCTCAGGATTCGCGTGGTGGGGCTACTGCGCTGATCACCTCTACGGCAAGGTTAGGCGACTGGTTCGGATCGACGAGGAAGCCAAAGCATGAGCGGCGAACACTTCCCTCGCAACACCGTCTCCGCCGCTGCCTGGTGCACCAAGTGCTCGCGCTTCACGCAGCACCGCGTCGACCACAGCGAAAAAGGCGGTGGCCGCAAAGGTCCATGCCTCGAGTGCATCGCGCGACTCGATTCTCAGCACAAAGCTGCGGAACACAAATCTAAGCCGGCCGCGGAGCCGGCACAGCAGCAGGAGCTATTCGTATGACGTTCGAGGAATGGAGTGCTGCAATCAGCGCAGAGCTGAAGGCCGCGGGATTCCCGGTAGACAACTTCCACGGCTTCCCGCTGGTGCCGATGCCGGCGACACAACCCGAAATTGTGCGGCTGCTGAAGTTCCGCACCAAGCAGCCCGTAAATCGCGAGATCTACGCGGAGGGAATGATCTTCCTGCCGGCGACGCAGTCGACGCTGCGAGACGCGGCAGAGCCAGGGAAAGCCGATGTGTGAGCACATCCGATTCGAGAATGGCGACGTCGCCATCATCTGCGGCGGACCGCGATCGCATAAGCAACACTGCGCGAGCTGCGGCCGGCCATCGGTCGCGCTCTGCGACTGGAAGGTCGCGGCGCGGAAGTCTGGAACGTGCGATGCGCCCTGCTGCGCACAGCACGCGAAGCAGGTCGCGCCCGGCAAACACCTCTGCCCCGAGCACCAGGTGAAGTTCGACGAGTGGAAGCGACGCCACCCGGCGCCGCAACGCAGCCTGTTTGAGGATGCCGCATGAGGAAAGAAACATGAGCCAAGAACTCACACTTGCAGATTACAACGTCGCGAATCCACGCTGCTCCACCTGCAGCGCGATCATTCCCGGCTCAACGGCCGTCGAAACCTATCCGACGCAGGCCAGCACCTGGATCCTCGCCCGGTGCCCCAACTGCACGCTGATGACGCCGTTTCGGCTCGAGGTGATGGCATGACCGACCGCATGACCGCCAAGGAAGTAATTTCTGACCTTCGCCTGATGGGGCCGCAGGATCTCTGTGTGATCTTCGCTTACCTCGGCGAGCATCTATTCGGTTGCGAGACGGCCGATGGCAACGTTGTCCTGCGATCGGTGACGACGGAGCGTGCGCAGCGATTTTTGTGCGAGCTGTCGGAGGAAGCGCGAAAATCGGAAAGCACCGAAGTTCCATTGAGGGCAGAACTGAGTACAAGGCTTTCGGTAACCGGCTGTGGGGTTCGGCGCCAGGATCGCGAGGAACAACCGCGATGGAAATCGGACCCTGTTTGCCCTGATTGCAATCACGTGCACGAAGGCCGAGCCGAGTGCTCGAAATATCTCGGCGAAGGAAAGTTTTGCAAGTGCGAATCGAAGGTGACAGCATGAGTGACATCTGGATCGAAGCGATCGTAATCCTGCTGGTGGCGCTGGCCGCATGGCGAGCTGGCTACAAGGTTGGCGAGAAAGAAGGCGACCGCACCGGATACACGCGTGGCTGCGATGCCGGCTATGAGCGCGGCCGCAAAGAGGTCGACGACTGGTGGATCGGCGTTGAAGACGAAGCCGACCAGGCGCGCCAGAAGCTGCGCGACAGCGGCGGGCGAGCCGCGTAACTTTTTTCCTGAAGGGCGTGTGAGAAGCTATGAAGTCAAGGCGCACTTATTTTGAGTGGACGTTTTCAACGCGCGTGCGGGAGCGCGCCTGCCGCAACTGCCGCGCGTCGACGTCTGCGTTCCTGACTGATCTGCGCACGGGAATGCGCAAGCCTTTCTGTTCGAAATGCTTTTTCTCCGCTGTTCGATCTGTCGCCGGATTGCAGGCGACCGCTGCCACCCTAACTCTAGGAGTGAAACCAATGAAAAACGCGATCTACCGTCAGGGCGATGTTCTGATCCGCCGCATCCAGAGCCTGCCGAAGCAGGCAGCTCAGCCACGACTCAACGGCATTCTCGCCTACGGCGAAGTGACCGGCCATGCTCATAAGGTCGAAGACCTCACACACACCGAAGTTCTCGAAATCGAGAACGGCCTCTACCTGCGCGTCGGCGAAGAGGGCGTGCGCGTGGTGCACGAAGAGCATGCGCCCATCACGCTGCTGGCGGGCAATTACGAAGTCGAGATCCAGCGCGAGTACACGCCGGAGGCGATTCGCAATGTCGCCGACTAGCCCCGCGCTGCTGCTTGAGCGCTTCAGTGCGGCCTGCGATTATCCGGCCACGCTCGATGAACCCGTAGTTGAAGCCTCGCTGCGGGTTTATCTGGGCGCGCTCGGCATGAAGCGCAACGTCGTGCGCCTGCGCGAGGGCTGGAGCCTGGCCGAACATCCATCGCTCGCGAAGTACGCGTTGGAAGTCCTCGATAAGGTGATTCCACGCGACGCACGCGCCGCACGCGCCGCACGCGCCGCACTCGCCGCAATCGACGCAATCGACGCACGCGCACTCGCCGCACGCGACGCACTCGACGCACTCGACGCACGCGCCGCACGCGCCGCACTCGACGCACTCGACGCACGCGACGCACTCGACGCACTCGCCGCACGCGCCGCACTCGACGCACGCGACGCACGCGACGCACGCGCCGCACGCGACGCACTCGACGCACGCGACGCACGCGCCGCACTCGCCGCACTCGACGCACGCGACGCACTCGACGCACGCGACGCACGCGCCGCACTCGACGCACTCGACGCACGCGACGCACGCGCCGCACGCGACGCACTCGACGCACGCGACGCACGCGACGCACGCGCCGCACGCGACGCACGCGCCGCACTCGCCGCACTCGACGCACGCGACGCACTCGCCGCACTCGCCGCACGCGACGCACTCGCCGCACTCGACGCACGCGACGCACTCGCCGCACTCGACGCACGCGACGCACTCGCCGCACTCGACGGTGGGCGAATCGATGCAGCTTCGCTGCATCGATTCGCAGCTTGGTGCGTCCAGGCCTATGGATGGTCGTCGTGGCGTTGGGAATTGTCCTGGATCGCGACCACGTACCTCGGCGCGCTACAACTGCAATCTCCCGAGCCCGTGCATGCCTGGTCGAAGCCGATCTTCGAGGCCTTCGTCGCGGGCGCGTGGTTCCTGCATTTCACCGAGGACACGCTCTTCTGGGTGGCGAAGCCTGACGTCCACGTCGAACGCGGTGGTGCGGGCATGAGCGTGGCGCAGACCCTAGCTGGCACTCGCCGCCTGCACTGCGTCGATGGCCCGGCGCTTCGGTCCGACGTCGAGAATCTCTACTTCTGGCACGGCGTGATGGTGCCGGCCTTCGCCGTGGTGAAGCCGGAATGGATCACGGTGAAGCATATTGCCGACGAAGAGAATGCGGAAGTGCGGCGCGTTCTCATCGAGCGCTACGGGCTCACCCGCTATTTACTCGACAGCGGCGCGCAGAAGATCGCCGAAGACGAATTCGGCGAGGTCTACCGCACCGAGTTGCCGGGCGACGAACCGCTGGTGATGGTGAAGGTCATCAACTCCACGCCCGAGCCCGATGGGTCGAAGAAGCCTTACTTTCTGCGAGTGCATCCCGAGATGCGCCTGCTGGCGAAGGACGGCCTCGGCGATCCCCAAGCTGTGACCCCGCTGAACGCTGTAGCTTCGACGTTCGGCATGACCGGCGAGCAGTATCTGAAACGCCTGGTGGAACAGAGCTGAAGAAAAGCGCACGCAAACCGAACTCGGAGACAATCTGGGGCGAGATCTTGGATCGGGCGGCAGCTTTGCGTGAGGGCGACGAAGGAAGGCTATTTCGGGCTCTTAAAGCGCGGGCTCTATGGCACCTACCATCACGTCGGAGTGCCGTACTTGCAGCAATATCTGAATGAATTCGACTTTCGGTACAACCATCGGAAGGTGACGGACGCGGAACGCGCAGAGTCAGCACTGAGGGCTTGTGACGGAAAGCGTTTGACACTCCGCAAGCCACTGGGGATACAATAGGCTCGGTTTTGGAAATGCGGGCGGAGGGGATCGAACCCTCAAGGGGTTAGCCTCCCTGCCAAGAGAGAACCCCACTAGCTTCCAAAGCTAGCGCGTATGCCAATTCCGCCACGCCCGCGCATTGAGGCCCTTGAGCCGTGGGGTTGGACGCCACAGCCCAAGGCGGTACGACTCGGCCCTGTGGTGTTGGACGCCACGGGGCCGGATGCTTCAAAGTCTCTCGTACTCGTTTGGTTTTCCTCCTTCGGGGAATGGGTATGATCAGCCCTCGCTTTCCCGCAGAAGTCCCGCACACTTCGGTAATGCTGCGATTCCCCACTTTGGCAGGCAGAATAAACGTCGTTCCCCAGGTTTCACGGCACGCGCCGCGCCATGCGGTGAATAACAGCCGAAAGCATTCGTGTGTCCAACCATCGCAACGTAGCAGTTCTCTCTTTCCATCAGCCGATCGGATCGCGCGCGGGCACGTTCATCCAGCCCGACGTGGCCGAGCTTCTGTTGCAGCGTATGGCTGCCGAGCGGATCTCGAGCAAAGTGATCCGCATGCTTCCGCCTGATTCAGTTTTTCCTGCCTTCAGACCGCCCGTTTCCCGCGCGAAGTTTATACCCGAAGTGCTCCCGCCTGTCGAAGTTGCCAACTGCATATTCGTTCGGCCGAAGACCGATCTGCGGCCGTCGATTGTAGGTGTGCGCGAAGGCTGGGACTGGAATCACGAACCGATTTCTGCGTAGATGCGATCGCAAGCCCAATTTTGCCGCATGAAGCGTCTCGAGCTGCGGGAGCAGCGCGAGAAAGAACTCGCCCTGCTCGCAGCGGCGCAATTGAACGCCGACGAACGCTATCTGCGCTCCGTGGTCGCCGATATCTGGTCGAATCTTTACCAGAGGAAGCTGCAGGCGCCGATCGAGGAGCTGCCGCGCACCGAACGCGAGCGGCTAGAAGTTCTGGTGGCGCTGGAAGGCGGCTACATCACCTCGTCCAGCTACTGCGGAGCATGAGACGGCGGCGAAGTGGCTTTTTCGCTGATCGCTGCGGCGGTGGACCTCGCCACCATTCGAGCTATGCCTGGTGGCCGGAAACTGAGTGCGGAGATGACGCTGCTGCTGGCCTTGGTGATGTTCGACGATTATGAACTTTTTCCTGCATCCCCACTTGCAGCCGCGCCTCGATCCGAATCGCAGAAGTGAGTGGTATCACCAGCGGGATCCGGAACGCATGGCGCGTGACCTGGTTACAGCGTTCGACATGCTGCAGGTCCAACAGCGTGAGAAGGATCGGATCCAACGCGCGCTGATGAACATGAGACTGCGCAACGCCGTTGTGGTGGCAGTGGTCACGGCGCTAGTCACCAGGGCGCCGGAGATTTATCGCTTCATGGTTCACCTGGTGAAATGATCCGATGCCGATGCGAGCACCCATCGCGAAGCCAGCGAAGTCTGGCACTGAGGCGCGCGATCGTGAACGTCATCGTCGCGCCGGCGGTCTGCGTCGGCTGTACGACTCGAAGCAGTGGCGCGAGCGCACCAGGCCGACGGTGCTTGAGCGCGATCCGATGTGCAAGATCGCCGAACTCTGCGAAGGACGCGCGCCCAGCACCGATGCTGACCACATCATCCCTGCTGCAGAGTACGTCGCGCAGCACGGCAACGACTGGCGCTGGTTCTTTGATCTCAACAACCTGCAGGGCGCCTGCCACGCCGATCACACCGCGAAGACAGCCCGAGGGCGGTAGGGGGGTCGGTTTTGCCCAGGCGAACGGCCAGCGACCGACGTTCAGGCACACACACACCGCCGCAGCAAAAGATTTTTCCTAAAAAATGGGAGGTAAAGGCTCAGGTGGATCGAATCGTAAGCCGACGGCTCTCAAAAAGTTCCTCGGCAACCCCGGCAAGCGCAAGCTGAACGAACGCGAACCGAAGCCGAAGCCTGGCATCCCCGACATGCCGCGTTTCCTCACGATGGAAGCTCGGGCTGAGTGGAAGCGTATCGTTCCGGTCCTCGCGGCGATGAAGATCCTCACCGTCGCCGACGGAAAAGCCCTGGCCGCCTACTGTTCGGCCTATGCGCAGCTGGCCAAGGCCGAGGCGGCGATCGACAAGTACGGTCTGATCTGCGCCACGCTCGACCAGGCGACCGGCGTCGCTGAGTTAAAAGTCAATCCCGCAGTGCGCATCAAGTCGGACGCGCTGCGCCACATGAAGTCCTTTCTCATCGAGTTCGGGATGACTCCGGCCTCGCGCTCCAAACTGAAAATCAATGCCAGCGATGACACACCCGATGCGTTCGACGAACTCTTCGACGCGCCGGCGACCTCAGTCCGCAAGCCGAACTAACCGCGCCGCGGTGCAGCAGCCCGAGCAGCGCGCGTGGGATCTCTACGTCTCCGGCGTCATCGCCGGCGAGATCCCCGCGAACAAGCTGATTCGTCTCGCTTGCCAGCGCCACTTGGACGATCTCGCGCACGGCGCCGCGCGAGGGCTTTACTTCGACGTTGTCGCGGCTGGGCGGTCCAATCTGTTCTTCAAGGTGCTGCAGCACTCGAAAGGCGAGTGGGCCGGACAGCCCTTCAATCTCGAACTTTGGCAGTCGTTCATCGACGCGATGATCTTCGGCTGGAAGCGCGCCGATGGTACGCGCCGCTTTCGTGAAGCCTACATTGCAGTGCCGCGCAAGAACGGCAAGACCACGCTGCTTTCGGGCGAAGGCCTGAAGCTGCTGGCCGCCGATGGCGAAGCTGGCGCCGAGGTCTACACTTTCGCCTCGACCAAAGACCAGGCGAAGCTGATCTTCGACGAAGCGGTGCAGATGCGCAACGCCTCGCCGAAGCTAACGCAGCGCATCGGCCTGGTCAAAAACAATCTTCACGTCCTGCCGACGAACTCTCGCTTCATGCCGCTCTCGTCCGACGACGAGACCCACCATGGCCTCAACGCCTCAGCCGGCCTGGCCGATGAGCTGCACGTGCACCCTTCCCGCGATCTCTGGGACGTCATTGCCACCTCGCAGGCCGCCCGGCGCCAGCCGCTCATGCTGGGCATCACCACGCACGGCTGGGATCGGCAGTCGTTCTGCTACGCGCAATATGAGTACGCGCGCAGAGTTCTCGAAAATGTGATTCAGGACGATCGTTTCTTTGCATTTGTGGCCATGCTCGATGACGGCGCCGACTGGGAAAGCGAAATCGAGTGGGCGAAGTGCAATCCCAACTTCGGCAAGTCGGTGAAGATCGACTACCTGCGCGAGCAGGCGCAGCGCGCGAAGAATGATCCTGCGGCGCTGAACTCTTTTCTGCGGCTGCATCTGAATGCCTGGACGCAGCAGGATGAGCGCGTGATTCTCCCGCACCAGTGGGCAGCCTGCGCCGGCACGACCGAAGATCCCACGATCGTTCGCGGCCGCTGGCTCGCTGAACTGAAGGGCAAGGAATGCTTTGCTGCGCTCGATCTCTCGAGCAAGCTCGACATGTCGGCCGACGTTTTCTTTTTCCCCAAGCAAAGCGGCGTCGAGAAGGCGCGCGTGCTGCCGTTTTTCTTCGTGCCCGAGGCCACGATGCTCGACCGCGCGAAGAAGGATCGCGTGCCTTACGACCTCTGGGCGCGCATGGGTTTCGTGATGCCCACGCCGGGCAACGTCGTCGACTACGACTTCATCCGCGAGCTGCACCGCAAGATGGCGCGTGAATTCCGGATCCGCGAAACCGCCTTCGATCCCTGGAACGCAACCCAGATTTCAACACAGCTGCAAGCCGACGGGCTTCTCCTGGTCGAGCACCAGCAGGGCTATCGCTCGATGTCGGATCCGACGAAGGAGCTGCTGAAGATGATCGCGGCTCAGGAATTCGAGCACGGCAATAATCCCGTGCTCAACTGGATGGCCGACAACCTGGTCGTCTCTGAGGATCCCGCCGGCAACCTGAAACCCGACAAGGGCCGCGCCCGCGAAAAGATCGACGGCATCGTCGCGCTGATCATGTGCATCAGCCGCGCCAACGCGAACCCCGTTAGCACGCGACCCAGAATCTTCCGCCTATGAACACCGGTCCTGTCAAAGTTCCACAGCCACCCGCGAAGCCAGCGGCGCAGCAGGCCGAAGAACGCGAGAAGCACTCGCAGCGCGCTGATGCGATGTACTGTGCCGGCGCCGTCCTGGTCACCGCGGGCTGCTTGATGCACTCGATCCATGACGGCCTCATCGCCGGCGGAGTGTTCCTGCTGTTGTTGCCTGTGCTCGAGCTGCTCGGCAGTTTTATCCGCGGCTTGCGAACCAAACGATAAATGGGCCTGATCTCCGAATTCCGCAGCTCGCTTGAGAATCCGCAGACCCCGCTGTCGTTCCCCGCGGAGTGGCTGCTCGATATTTTCAACGGCGGCCGCACCGACTCCGGCATCCGCGTCTCGGAGCTGATCGCGCTACAGGTGACCACGGTCCTGGCGTGCGTGGAGCTGAAGGCGGGCGCCGTCGGCTCGCTCGATCTGAAGATTTTCGAGAAGACAGTCAACTCCGACGGCCGAATGAATCGCCGCATCGCCCACGATCACGATCTGTGGGATCTGTTGCACGACGAACCGAATGGCGAGATGACCAGCTTCACCCTGCGCAAGACGGTGCAGGCGCACCGGATGCTGTGGGGAAACGGGTACATCGAAATTCAGCGCGACGGCGGCAACAGTCCGGTCGCGCTCTGGCCACGCAATCCCGCGCGCATGAAGGTTCGGCGTGCGACTGAGAAGTTTATCGTCAACGGAGAGCTGGTGCGGCCAGGCGACCTGTTCTATGCCACCACTGAAGGCCAGGAGATGTCGCCGGTCCTCGTCGACGAGGCCATGAACGAAGGCCACGCCACGGAGCGCGCCATCCTGCCGGCCGACATGCTCCACATTCCCGGCCTCACGCTCGACGGCCGCATTGGCCAGGATGTGGTGCAACTCGGCCGCAATGCGATCGGCCTGGCGCTCGCGACTGAGAAGTTCGGTGGTAAGTTCTTCGGCAACGGCGCTCTGGGCTACGGCATTTTCAAGCTGCCAGGCCAGCTCAGTCCGGAAGATTTTGCCATATTCAAGAGCGAAGTGAATGAAGCATGGGGCGGCGAGAACATGCAGCGGCCACTGATCCTGCAGGGCGGCCAGGACTATACGCCGACATCCACGAAGCCAAATGAGGGCCAGTTCATCGAGTCGCGCAACTTCCAGATTTCTGAAGTCTGCCGCGTCATGGGCAACGTTCCACCGCACATGGTCGGCGTGACGGAAAAAACCAGCCGCGCCAACGTCGAGCAGATCGGCCAGGAGTTTCTGACGTTCTCGCTGCGTCCGGATCTGCTCTGCTGGGAACAGGAATTCCGTCGCAAGCTCTTTCCTCACCCGACCATCGGCCGCAACGCCGGCAAGAAGTTTGGCGTGTTTTTTGACACCTGGCCACTGGTCACGCCCGCGGCCGCGGATCTCCGCGCGTTCATTCAGGCGATGGTGCAGTGGGGCGTGTGGGCGCCGAATGATGCGCGTGCGCGCCTGCAGGACAATCCGATCGCCAGCGAAGCCGCGGATTCGACCTGGATGCAGATCAACATGGCGCCAGTCGGCCAGCTCTTCGAAACGCCGGCGCTGCCCGGTGATCCCAGTGGCAACCAGGCCGAGCCCGACGACAGCAATGAGGGCGTCGAGGGCAAATTAAAGAACAAGGGTAAACGTGACCGCCTGGTTCATCGCGTGAGTCGGGCCTATTCGCGCCTGTTCCGCGATGCTTTTGGGCGCATTTCCGCGCGATCGCACGCGGATCTGAAGACTTTCCGGCAGGTATTTTTGCCGGTTCTGGTGAGCATCGGAGAGGAACTCGAGCAGCACGCCGCGCAGCTTCTTGGCACGGCCCCGAATCCTGACGGCTTCGAAGCCTCGAGATTCCTCTCCGGCTACCTGGAAACCATGCATCACCGCGCGCAGAACGAGTCCTGGGCAACAGCCAACGGCGATGCCGACGCGATCTGCGAGCGCGAGCTGATGCGTGCTGTCAAAGCGATCGCGGTCGAAGCCTACCGCACAGCCGCGACCTCCGCGGCAAAACAAGAAACCGAGGTGGAACCATGATCGAACGCCGATTTTTGAAGGGCGCGGAACTCCGCGCGAAAGAAGACGGCCACATCGAAGGCCATGCGGCCGTTTTCAATCAGGAATACGTGCTTTATGAAGGCGGCAGCTACCGCGTCGTCGAAACCGTGAAGCCTGGGGCATTCACCCGCGCGCTCAAGGAAAAGCAGGATGTGCGCTGTCTGATGAATCACGATCCGAACCACGTGCTGGGGCGTACCGTCGCCGGCACGCTGAAGCTAAAGCAGGACGATCAGGGGCTCTACTTCGACTGTGCGCCTCCCGACACCCAACTCGGCCGCGACCTGGTCACGCTGATCAAGCGCGGCGACGTCTCCGGCGCCAGCTTCGCCTTCACCGTAACTGCGCAGACCTGGCGCGAGGCAAAGAAAGATGGCGTGACCACTTCGACGCGCGAGATCGAAGACGTGGATCTGTTCGACGCCAGCCCCGTGACCTATCCGGCCTACACCGGCACCGACGTGAGCGCGCGCGCTGAAATGCGCAGCCAGGTCCTGGCGATCGAGAGCCTGCCGGCGGAAGTTCGCAGCGCGATCGAGTCTGCGAAAAACGAACGTGGAAAGAAAGCCGACGCAGAGTGCAACTGCCGCTGCGTGGCCTGCGCTCGCGACAACAAATGCGAGAAGTGCGCCGACCACATGGTCGACTGCGGTGACGAAAAGAACTGCCGCTGCATGGATTCCCGCAGCGCCCGCGCCACCATCGGCGGCGGCAAGGATTGCGAGTGCGACTGCCCTGAGTGCCTGGTGGGCGATTGCCAGCACTGCAGCGAGCCCGATTGCCAGGATCCGAATTGCGATCACACCGGGCAGGAAGACGAAGAAGGCGATCGCGCGGCTGCACTCGATGAGATCGACGCACGCCTGCGCCGGGCCGGACTGAAGCCCCCCAACTAAAAACAACAAGTTCAAATCGGGAACACGTGCCGGATGCGGCTCGGCGTGATAGCCGAAGCGTGGACCCCATCAACGTGCAACCTGCGGGCGGTGCCTGCGGGCGGGCCGAATTCAATCCCAAGGACACACGACTATGAGCACCAGCAAGCTCCGCGAACTCCGTGAGAAGCGCGCTCAGATCAACGAGCAGGTGACCGAGTTCCGTAAGAAAATCGCCGACAAGAAAACTCCTGCGGCTGAGGTCAAAGAGGCCCGTGCCGCATTCGACAAGGCAATGGACGACGTCGACCTGCTCACCACGCAGATCGATGAGATCGTCGCCGACAACGAGCGCGAAGCCCGCGCTAACAAACTCGACAGCGAAGTTCGCGCCGGCGGCAAGCGCCTGCCCGAAGATCAGCTGGGCAACGGAGCCGGAGCCGATCGCGCCACGCACATCCAGCTCTATGACGCGGCTCTGCGGCGTCATGGCGTGAAGGTCACCAAGCGCGGTGGCCAGCTCGAATTTGACAACCTGGCCCTCAAGAACGTTCACTCCGACGTGCGCCAGACCATCGAAGGGCTCAACGACCGCTATTTCGGGGCGTTCAAGCGTTACCTGATCGCGGCCTGCATGGGCGATTCCAGCCGTTGCGCCGCCGACGATCGCTCAATCGTCTTCGGCCAGCACGAAGACTTCCGCGGCTTCCTGCTCGGCGGCCCCGAGGTCAACGACAAGGAAAAGCGCGACATGGGCATCGGCACGCTGTCTCTTGGCGGCTACTTTGTGCCCAAGGGCTTCGTCTATGACGTCGAAGAAGCCCTGAAGTATTACGGCCCGATGCTGGTCACGTCCGAAATTATGGACACAGCCACCGGCCAGCCCCTGCCCTATCCGACGGATAACGACACCACCGTCGCCGGCGAACTGGTGGGTGAAGGTCAGCAGGTCAGCGAGAAAGACGTCCTGATCGGCCAGGTGCTCTTCGGCGCCTGGAAGTTTTCGAGCAAGATGATCAAACTCTCGCTCGAACTGCTGCAGGATTCGGCCTTCGATATGGAGAGCTACGCGAAAAAGAAGCTCGCCATCCGCATCGGCCGCGCTTACAACACGCAGTTCACCGTGGGCACGGGAACCAGCGCGCCCTACGGCATTGTGCCTGCGACCGTGGCGGCTTGCGGAACCCCGTCGACCACGCCCTGGAGCGGAGCTAATAACGGCTACGGCATCCCGCTGATCGCCTCCGGCTCATCCGGCAACACCGGCGGCGCTGAAACCGGCGGCACCTCCATCGGCTCGGCTGACCTCGACAACCTCGAGCACACGGTCGATCCGCTCTACCGTCGCGGCGCTGCCTACATGTTTCATGACCAGACGCTGCGCCGTGTGAAAGTGCTGCTCGACAAGTACGGCCGGCCGCTGTGGAAGCCCTCGGTGGCGACCGCTGAGCCCGATCGCATCAACGACTATCCGTACCACGTGAACAACGACATGGCGATCTGCCCGGCCACTGCTGCCAACCCGGCGGCGGTGACGGTGCTCTTCGGCCAACTCGACAAGTACACCATCCGCCGTGTGAAAGAGCTGGGCATCATCACCCTGCGCGAGCGCTTCGCCGATTACGGGCAAATCGCCCTGATCGGCTTCAGCCGCGCTGACGGCCAGTTGCTCGACGCCGGCACGCACCCGATCTGCTACCTGATCCAGGCGACCAGCTAGTTAACCCGGCGCGCTCGCCGCGGCTGGAATGCCGCGGCGGGCACGCTTTCCGAAGATTTCCGCACACCCCAATTTCCGAAGGAGAATCCCATGCACATCGCTTTGTTACTTCTCAGCGGAGGGCACGCCCTCGGCTTTCTTGCGATAGCCGCGCTGGCCGCCGGCTTCGCGCTCTTTGGTACCACCATCACCGCGCAATCGCCCGGTCCGATGGTGGCGGCTGCTTCGCCCGATTTCGACACCATCGTCGGGCAGAGCAGCAATCTGCCGTTCCAGTTCGAAGTGCTCACCGGAACCACCGACGTCATCACCGGAGGCGGCGGCGTACTGAATCTTCCGCCAGGGCTCTCGGCTGCGACCAGCACTCCGATCTGCGGCACCAGCTTTATTGAGACTGCCGGCGTCGACGCCACCACTCTGGCCACTCCGGTGGCGGGCGCACCGTCGGCTGGCGGCAACGATGGCCTCGAGATCACGATCGTCGACAACGGCGGCCACGCTCACACCGTGACCACCGCGGCCAACGTGATCACGCCCTCGCATCACCTGGCAACTTTCAACGGCACGCAGGGCAGCTTCGTCACGTTTGTCGCCCGCAATGGCAAGTGGCTGCCGATCCAGTCGAGCGGCGTCACCATCAGCTAGGCCGATCTTTAGTTAGGCCGATCTACCCAGGCGCTGAGGGCCGCGTGTCACAAATACAACCCCTCACTCGCGCAACCGTGCGCGCGGCTCTCGGCGAGTCTTTCACGAAAGGAAGTCAGTTTATGCAGATGATGCGTGTCCGCATCAAGGAAACCGGCCAGGTCACCGACATGGTGCCCGCAGTGGCGCGCGCCATGATCCTCGGCGGCACGGCCGAAGAAGTGAAATCGAATGCGGTCGAAAGCATGGCCGTAGCCGCGGCCGGCGAGCGTGCCGTCGCGCCCGCGCAAGAGCCCCAGAAAAAATCGCGCTTCTCGCGCAAGTAAATCTCACAGCAAAAGGAATCGCTCCCATGAAAAAGATATTCGGACTGCTCGCCGCGCTGCTGTTCGCAGTCAGCGCAATCGCTCAAACCGCCGAAGTTCACCTCACGCGCGAAGTCAACGTTCACATCGTCGGCCAACATGCCGACGGAACGGTCTTCTACGACAACGAGATTCACAACCTGCGCACCACCGGCGGCGCCGACTGGCAAGCCAGCGCCATGGGTAACACCTCCGCGCCTCCGGCCACGGTGAATTACATCGCCCTGACCAACGACTCGACGGCGCCTGCTGCCGGCGATTGTGCGGCTGGATCTTCCACCTGCACGCTGGCCAGCGAAATCACCACCAACGGCTGCGCCCGCGCCCAGGGAACCTACGCTCACACGAACGCCACGGCCACCTGGACGGTCTCGCATACCTGGACGGCGACGGCTTCGCAGTCGGTGCAGAAGGCGGGCATGTTCAACGCCTCGAGTTCCGGCACCATGGTCTTCGAGGCGCAGTTTACGCAGGTGAACCTGGCCAACACCGACACCCTTACCATCACGTGGACCATCAGCATTTAATTCCGCGTGCGTCGACTCGCGCTCATCTTCGCTGCCTTCTGCGCGGTGCTGCTCTCGTCAGGAGCGAGCATCGCGCAGATCAAGGCGCTCGACTTCGGTCCGCCGACGTCGCAGATCAACTGCGGGCTCACCACGCCCACAGTCGCAGCCAGCACTCTCTATCCGCTGAAAGCGTGGGTTGTGCCCAGTCCGACGAACGGGCATTTCTACAAGGCGACGACGGCCGGCACGACAGGATCGGGATCGCAGCCGACATTCAGCACCGGATCCGGCTCGACGACGAGCTGGGGCGGCGCCACATTCACCGAGCAGGGCACGTCGAACATCAAGCAATGCCAGGACGACGTGAGTCTCTACGTCTACGCCAGCGGCCAGTTCGACGGCGTGACCATTCTCTTCAACTGGTCCGACCTGGAGACAAGCAATGCCGGCTGCACGGCGCATGCGACTTACGACTTCTCGTCGATGAACACCGCCATCACGGGGATTCTGAGCGACTCGAATTTTCCGGCCACCGCGAAGGTGGGAGTGATTTTCTCGGGGATCAGCGCCGGTCCAGGGCCGAACAAACACACGCCGTGCTACGTCTTCTCGAAGACCTACGCGACCTCGCTCTCGACCACGGTGATGCCGGTGGCCTTCTGCTCGAGTTCGGGCGAGGGCGCGACTTATCCCGGCGATGGATTGGTCGGCACCGACGTCGTCTATGTGGCCACGTCCGACACCAACACCGACACGACGGGCTATCCCTGGACGCCTTCGATTCCCTACAGCACCGCATGGGAAGCGTTTCAGGATCAGGCGATTCAGTACCTCGCGGCGCAGCCCTACCACCCGCAAATTTTGTATCAGCGCATCGGCGTTTTTCAGGGCGGCGAAGTTTTCCCGCACTGCATCAATCTGTGGAAGACCTACTTCTCGAAGAGCACCGCGCAGATCAAAACCACGATCACCAATTACGCCTCAGCTCTCTACACTCACGAATTTTCGACGATGGGACACCAGGCGAACACCTATCCGCTGATGGCCGGTGTCGACGGAACCTGCGTTCCCGCGGTTTCCTCCTGCGTCATCGGCTACGACTGGGCCGATGCGGAAGCAGACTATGCCGCAGGCTTCTGGGGGGCTGGGAATGGCGGCGGTTTCGGCAGCCAGGGCCTGACCCAGAACGACACCATCGCATTCAACGCCTTCGGGTTCGCCGATGGTGGAACCGCCTCAACTGGCGGCAACTATTGCGACGGCAACGAGTGCTATCTCTTTCACCACTTCCCTACCGCCGGCGTGCATGAATTTCAGACGCTGGCGGCGAGCTGCCCGCAGGAAACCACGCTCGGCGATCAGACGCAGTGCACCGCGGGATCGCAGCAAAGCCAGACCGGCTCGCTTACTAATTTTGTGCCCCTGATGAAGCAGATCGGCGCGACGCACCTCGAGCTTTACAACCAGGATTGGCTCTGCGCCTTCGATCCGAACTACCTGCCCTGCGCGGCTTACGCTGCCAGCTACGTTTCGGTGATCACGGCCATGCGGACCAGCGGCCACGCCGCGAATTTAACTGAGAGCCTGAGCACCAGCGACAGCATCGACACCGACTCCGTCTATAACCGGCAAATGACCGAAAACCTGAGCACCAGCGACGCCATCGCGCGGCAGTTCACGGGATTCCTTTTCCCTGCTGACACCTTGGGCACGAGCGACGTGCTGGTGCGCCAGTATTCCGCCTCCCGCTTCCGGCTCGATACCTTCGGCACCAGCGACGCTCTGGTCGCCAACTACGTGGACCACACGCCCAGCCTGAACGAGAGCGTCATCACCAGCGACGCCCTGGCGCGCAGTTTCGCAGCTTCGCGAGCGCTGAGCGAGTCACTGACCACCAGCGACGCGCTGGCGCGTCAGATGGTGGCATCGAGATCTCTCAGCCAGGTGCTGACCACCAGCGATGCGCTGGCGCGCCAGTTCACCGCCTTTCGTAACCCGAGTGAGAGCCTGGTGACCGGCGACGCCGTGAGTATCAATTTCGTGCCCTACATCGGCCTGACCGAAAGTCTCGTCGCCAGCGATGCGATCGCACGCCACTTCACGCATGCCCAGGCGCTGAGCGAGACGCTGACAACGAGCGACGCGATCGCCCGGCAATATGCCGGCGCGAAAGCCCTGGCCGAAACCCTGATCACGCTCGACACGCTGACCACCGTGTCGCCGCACACTCGAACACTGTCCGATAGCGTCGCTTCCTCAGACGCACTGGGCCGCCAGTTCGCTGCCTTTCGCAGTCTCGCCGACAGCGTGATCAGCAGCGATGCCCTGAGCGTGAACTCGAAACACCAGCAAGTCTTCACTGAAAGCCTGACGGTCGGCGATGCGATCGCGCGGCAGTTTACCCATGCGCAGGTCCTGAGCGAGAACCTGACCACCAGCGACGCGCTCGCTCGCCAGCACACCGGCTCGCTCGCGCTGGCCGAAAGTCTGAGCGTTGGCGACAGCCTGGTCGACGTTTCGCCGCATCACGTCGCGCTACCGGAAACTCTTGTCACCAGCGACTCGCTGACGCGGCAGTTCACTGCGATGCGCGCCGCCGGCGAAAGCCTGGCCGCGGCCGACTCGCTATCCATCGGAGGCCTGGGCAACTTCACCACGCTCAGCGAGACACTCATCACCGGCGATGCGCTGCTGCGGCAGTTCACCGGCTCACGCAACTTTGGCGAGAGCCTGGTTACGTCCGATGCGCTGGCGGCGGTGACTCCTGCGGGCAATCCAGTCTTTCTGGTTGATGCCCTGGTGACCTCTGATTCGCTGAACCGCACCGGCAGCAAACTGCCGGCGCCGCCGATCTGGCTGCGCGTCACGCAGCAGGCCGGCTGCTCGGTGCTGGTGTGGCGAGTTTCGCCCAGCACCACCACCGTCGGGCAGAACCTTTATCGCTCGCAAGTGGGCGGCGAGTTTCTGGGAACGCTGCTCACGCCCCTGCCATCGGCGACTGAGACTTACACCGACTGCAGCGTCATCGAGGCGCAAACCTATTTTTATGCGGTGAGCGCGCTGAGTGCGACGGCCGAAGGCGGCTATTCCAACCAGGTGCAGACTACTTCGGCCGCCGGCATCTCCTCGCCCACGTTCCTGAGCGTGCTGGGCACCGAAGGCGCGGCCACACTGATCTGGCGCAAGTCTCCGACCGTCGGAGTGACCTCACAAATTGTTTACCGCGGCCTTGTGAGTGGCGGGCCTTATGTGGCGATTCAGACGCTCGATGGGAACGCACAAACTTTTCAGGACCTCTCGGTCAGCGGCGGTCAGTACTACTACGTCGTCACCGCGCAGGTCGGCGCGCAGCAGAGCCCGTACTCGAACGAAGTCACCACCGTCATCCCTTAAATGGCTTACATCATCGAAGAGATCGCGCCCGACGCGGAGCCGCTGCTGCTGGCCGACGTGAAGAACTATCTGAAGGTGCCCGCCGGCGTCAGCGCTGACGACACTCTGATCAAGCTGCTCATCCAGGGCGCGCGTGAAGAGGTTGAGGGCTACACCGGGCGATCGCTGGTGAACAAGGGCTATCTGCAGACCCTCGATTTCTTCCCCTACTTCGTCGACTCGGCGATGAGCCGGATGGCCTACATTCCCAGCTACGATGCGCTCCCGCGGTACTCGGTTGGACTGTGGAACAGCTCGCAGATGATCAAGCTGCTGCGCGCGCCGCTGCGCTCCGTCACCTCCATCGGCTACGTCGACTCGCAAACGCAGCAACGGCTCTCGCTGCTGCCGGCGCCCGTGCCCTGGCAGGCCAACACGAACTACCAGATCGGCGATCAGATTCAGGATGCGAATGGCAACCTCGAGGAAGTGACTGCGGTCGACGAGACGAAAGCGAACGAGGACGGCACCTGCCCCTCGGGCGCGGCGGTGCCCACGTGGAATCTGACCGTGGGCGGCACCACCGCCGATAACGCGCTGACCTGGACGAATCGGGATCTCGCGCCGGCCGGCGACTTTGTCTATGACGCCGTCACCTGCCCACCGCGCATCTTCCCCAATCCAGGGCAGACGTGGCCGCCAGTGCTCTACGTTCCCAACGCGGTGGAAATTCACTTCGTCGCCGGCTATGGCGACGACGGCACGGCAACGCCCGCGGCGATGCGCCAGGCCATGCTGCTGCTGATTTCAGACGCTTACTTTAACCGCGAAGTTTCGTTTGCAGGAACCATCGCAAAGAATCCCGCGCTTGAGCGGCTGCTCTATCGCTGGAAGATCAACATTCTGGCCTCGACTCGAGGCTAAGCCAGGAGAACTCACCCAATGAAGACGACAAACTCGCCCTTTCGTAAATTCACCGCTGCCTTCGCGATCGTGCTGCTGTGCGCGACGGCCGCATTCGCCACCCCCACCTTGTTGAGCACCCAGACACTGGTGATCAACAACGTGGCTGTCACCGCGGGCCAGCTCGCGGTGACCTTTACGGCTTGCGACTCGGTCAACGGCAACTCCTTTGCGTCGACCGGCCGCGAGATCGTCTTCATCAACAACACCGGCGGCAGCGCCTACACCGTCACCGTGACCAGTGTCGCCGACCAACTCGGTCGAACCGATACCTCGCTGACCAACTATTCCGTCGCCGCCGGTGCGATCGCTGCCGTCCAGATGAAGTACCAAACCGGCTGGATCACCGGGACGCAAACCATCAACATGACCTGCAGCAACGCTGCGGTGAAATTCGCGATCGTGCAATACAACTAGCATGCCGCTGCCTCGACTGAGTGGGCGTGCGCCTGGGCCTGGCCAGTACACCAGCCCAGGCGCGATGTTCCGCTGGATCACGTTCTACAACCCCGCGAATCCGACTGCCGGAACCGGAGGCGATCCTTACCGCGATTCCTGGGCATCGGTGCGCGCGCTGAGCGGCCAGGAACTCGACAAGGCGCAGCAGATCGCGCAGCGCGTCAGTCACCTGGTCACCGTGCCCTATCGGCCGGGGTTGCTTGAGAGCATGACGATCGGCATGTACGACTTCGGCACGTTGCGAACGTTTCAGATCGCGGACATCGAGGATCCCGACGAACGCCACGTCGAGTTGCGCATCATGGCCTTCGAAATTAACCAGAACGCCGGCAGCGCTTCGTAACTTCTTTCGCAAAGGAACTTCTCATGAAAAAACACGATCGCCTTTTTCTGCCCATCGGGTTCTTGCTGTTCTTTCTGCTGTGCCTCGTTCCCGGCAGCGAAGCGCAGAGCCAACTCTCATTTGTCGCTGGCGAGCCGTTTCAGGCCGCGATCACCTGGCCGGCCGTCACCGCCGGCACAACCTCACTCGCAATCGGCAACGTCACCGGCCTGCAGTTCTTCACCGTCAACTGGGTGGTGAATGGAACGGCCTCGGGCTGCACGTTTACGCTCGATGGCTCCACGCTGCCCGGCGCAAGCTTTTCGACCGGCTCGATCGTCGGCTCGCAGAGTTGCTCGAGCACCGGCACCTACACCACGCCGACGGCGACTGAGAACGTGCGCGCGCAGCTGAGCTACACCTTCAGCAACACCGGTTCGGTCACGTTCACGGTGCGCGGATATACCGAGAACCCGGCGACTGCGTCGGGCGCGGCCGCGAATGTGAACGTGACCTCTCCCGTCGACGGATCTGGTTATGTGAACGTGGACTGCAAGACCGGCTGTGCCGGTGGCAATGCAAACGGTCAGGCCACGATGGCCAATTCCGCGCCGGTCGTGGTCGCTTCCAATCAATCGACGTTGCCCGTGAAAGGTGCCGGCACGGCGGGGACGGCCGATGCGAATGTGGTGACGGTGCAAGGTATCGCCAGCATGACGAAGCTGCTGGTGACTCCTGATTCCGTCGCGCTGCCCGCGAACCAGAGCGTCAACGTGAACCAGGTCGGCGGCGCCTCCACGGGTGCGACCAACCCGCTCTATGAAGCCCTCACCGATGGAACCACCGGACCGGTCGCAGTGAAAGCAGCGAGCACCGCTGCAGCC
>Ga0209698_10000600_pt1 | contig 41343 bp, 39 predicted proteins | sample LitLauG_LLR_2012_FD_187203 | JGI IMG/M metagenome (GOLD analysis project Ga0209698, IMG submission 187203) | Freshwater sediment microbial communities from Pennsylvania, USA - Little Laurel Run_MetaG_LLR_2012 (SPAdes) (version 2) | ecosystem: Environmental > Aquatic > Freshwater > Creek >... | reverse complement strand
GCAGACTGGTATGACTTCTCGGCGACGATCACCGAGCGCACCGACCAGAGCGCCGTCTCTTCATTCTGACGGAACTGATGCTCTTCCATGCCCTTCAAGAAAGCTGGATCGGCAAGGGGAAACCGCGCCGTCGCGCTAACTTCATTCAAGCGCCAGACCTCGGATTCCATCTTCATTGAAAAGGTGAAGCGCAGAATAAGGGGGAGAAGAGTTTCCTCTTTTCCGCCACTAGTCATGTGCAGGGCGAGTTCGATCTGGTCCTCGTCACTGATAAGATCGTCCCGTTCAACGGTGATGTCGAGTTTTTCGTAATTTCCGCCGGCGGGTTCTTTCATGGTCAATAACGTCGGGCCGGCATCGAAAGTCTCGAGTTTGCTTCCACCGGCCTTGGCTTGCGTTGCCATCGCGGAGAAGATCCCTGGAAGGCTCTGACCATTCGCCTCTCCGAGCTTCTTGAAAGTTTGGCGGGTGACATCGGGAAGATGCTTTTCAACATGGCCCGGCGCTTGACCAAACAACATCTCGATCAGGGCCTGGCGCGCAGTCTGTGGAGGTGCCGCCTGCGAAGGTGCGGTTTGCGCACCAACCGAGGATGAAACCACGATAGCGAGCGCAAAGGCAATACTGGATAAAGAGCGCATTTTAGTCCCCCGGAATTAACGAGTGAGCTTACCAGAATAGCTGCAATGCCTGGGCCAATATGTTTTTCTCGCTCGATGACTTCAACATCGCTGGGGATACGATGTGGAAGCTCCCATTGCGAAAACCGCTAAGCTCCGGCATAATAATGGTTTGTCTCTACCTCGCCGGACTCTTCCGGGCAAAGGATACTGAAGTCTGTGTTAATGATCCGACTGGCGCGCTTTGGCGCGCGCAAACAACCGTATTACCGAGTGGTGGTAATTGAGAAGGAGCGGGCCCGCAACGGCCGCCCGGTGGAAGTGGTGGGCACGTATAATCCGCGCACCAATCCGGCCACTTTTGACCTGAAACGGGAGCGCATTGAGCACTGGGTGTCAAAAGGCGCCCAATGTTCGGACCGCATTAAGAAATTACTTGCCCTCCCCGCGCCGGCTGCGGCCGCTTCGGTCGCCTAGCTTACACTCCCCAACTTAGGAGCGTTCTTCGTTAGGAGCAATCGGTAATCATGATCGAGCCCACCGCCAGCCCGCGCGCTATGATCGAGTACGTCGCCAAGGCGATCGTCGAGGCCAAGGACGACGTCTTTATTGACGAGTACGAAGACGGCGACGAAACCGTCATTGAACTCGAAGTGGCCGAGGCCGACTTGGGCAAGATCATCGGACGCTCCGGCCGCGTGGCCCGTGCCTTGCGCAACGTTCTGAGCGCGGCCGGGTCGAAGCTCGACAAGCGCTACGCCTTGGAGATCATTGAGTAGCAGATAACGAGTAGCGGATCAAGAGTAGCAGGTTACGCCTAGCAACCCGCGGCGTAAGTATGGTTCGTATCAGGGCACGCCTTGAGGCGTGCCGCAAGTCCTGCGTTATGAGTGCGCCTTTAGGCGCTGAGGGCGGGGATTGGAGTTTCACCGCAGGCTCCCAGGAGATCCGAATCGCGGCAACCGGCGCAAGCGGCGAATGGATCACCCTGGCGGTCGTCATTAAGACCCAGGGACGCCGCGGAGAAGTGGCGGTTGCATCGCACACCGATGTTCCGGACCGCTTCCGGCAAAACATGCGGCTGTGGGCGCTTGCAAAAGATGGCCAGCGCCGCGAAGTAACGATCGAGGATTTGTGGCCGCACAAAAGTTTGCTGGTGCTAAAGTTCCAGGGCATCGAGACGATTTCCGATGCCGAGCCGTTGGTGGGGGCTGAACTTCAGCTTCCGCGGAGTGAGCGTGCCAAGTTGGAGCCGGGCTGGACTTACTTGAGCGACCTGATCGGTTGCACGGTGTTCGACGGCGAGCGCGAGGTCGGCGAAATAGAAGATGTACAGTTCGGCGCCGGAGAAGCGCCGCTGCTGGTAGTTCGAAAAAAGGAGCAGACAGCCAAGCTGCCCCACGAGATCCCCTTCGCCGAGGCGTATCTGGAGAATTTGGATCTGGAAAAGAAGCAAGTCCGTATGAAGTTGCCGGAAGGCTTGCTCGAAGTAAACGCGCCACTGGTAAAAGAGGAGAAAGAAGGAAGCCGGTAGTTGTTCGCGGTTCGTCGTTCGCAAAGCTGAATGGGCGGTTTATAAGGCTTGCCCGGCGAAACTCCGCGTCTCGGCGGTAAAGAGGGTTTAGTCCGCGATGAAGGTCGACATTCTCACGATCTTTCCCGACTTCTTTCGCGGATCGTTGGATTACGGAATCGTCCGCCGGGCGCGGGAAACGGGCCTGGTGGAAATCGGCATTCACGATCTGCGGGCGTTTACGAAAGACAAGCACCGCACCGTGGATGACCGCCCGTTTGGCGGCGGCGAGGGCATGGTCCTGAAGCCGGAACCGATCTTTGAATGTTTGGAGTCGTTCGGCGACGTGGCGTCGCGTGAAGCCCGCCTGAGCCCGGGCGCGAAGCAGTCTGTAATTCTGCTTTCCGCTCAAGGCCGCAGGCTCGACCAGTCGCTGGCATTGGATCTTTCCGCGCTCGATCGAATCGTCTTGATCTGCGGGCGTTACGAAGGCGTAGACGAACGCATCAGCGAGCATCTGTCGGATCGTGAAGTTTCGATCGGCGACTACGTGCTCAGTGGTGGTGAACTGGGGGCGGCGGTAATTGTGGACACGGTCACGCGGCTGGTTCCCGGCGCGGTAGGCAACGAGAATTCGACGCGCCAGGAATCGTTCACTGAGCATGCGGAGTTAAGCAGCGACGCGCCGAGCTCGACGTGCGTTTCCGGTGGATTGCTCGATTATCCGCATTACACGCGCCCCGCGGATTTTCGCGGCATGGTGGTGCCGGAAGTGCTGATGAATGGCAACCACGACCAAATTCGCAACTGGCGCCGCAAGATGGCTTTGGGAAAAACACTGCGCAACCGTCCGGATTTGCTGGAGCGGGTTGCGTTGACCGCGGAAGACAAAGAATTGCTGGCCCAAGTCAAGGGCAAGGATTAGGAAGGAAAAGTTATGCGCAATCCGATTATCGAAAAACTGTTGGCGAAATCGCGCCGCACCGACATTCCGAAGTTTGGCCCCGGCGATACGGTCAAGGTGCTGGTCAAGATCAGGGAAGGCGAAAAAGAGCGCCTGCAGGCGTTTGAAGGCGTCGTAATCTCGCGCACACGAGGTGCGCAGCCGAGCTTCACCGTCCGCAAAATCAGCTTTGGCCAGGGCGTGGAGCGTATCTTCCCCATCGACTCCAAGGTCATCGACAAGATTGACGTTGTGCGCTCCGCCAAGGTCCGCCGCGCCAAGCTCTACTATCTGCGCGGACTCAAGGGCAAGGCCGCGAGACTGAAAGAAGTCGAACAACAGTAGGGTTTTGTGTAGTGACGGGGCGGAGCCTGCCCTGAGCGGAGCCGAAGGGCTCCGTCCAAGCGCGGCGAAGCCACAGGATCCTCGAACTTCTGTTCTTGCTTCCCGCCACTTCTTCGGCGAAGATGCTGAGCAGGTTCAGTGTCCAACTCAGCATCGACCTCGAAACGTCCGAAAGCAGACGGTGTCTCTGCCTCCGCTGCCAAATTGCGGCTGCTGAAAAAGCTGCGCTGCACCCTCAATTTCGAAAAGCGGGCCTGGGCCGCGGGCGCGCAGCACATTGCCGGAGTCGATGAAGTCGGCCGCGGATCGCTCTTCGGCCCGGTCGTGGCCGCCGCCGTCATTCTCGACCCTGCCCACCGCATTCGCGGCCTGCGCGATTCCAAACTGCTCCCTGCCGAGCGCCGCGAAGAACTCGCGCTCCTGATTCGCCAGCATTCGATCGCCTGGGCCGTGGCTGCAGTCGATTCCGCCCGCATTGATCAGATCAATATCTATCAGGCTTCGCGCCTCGCCATGCTGCATGCGGTCCAGCAACTCGCGCCGGCGCCGAGCCATCTCTTGGTCGATGCCATTAGACTCGATTGCGACCTTCCCCAGCAGCCGATCATTCACGGCGACGCGCTCTCTGCCTCCATCGCCGCGGCCTCCATCCTCGCGAAGGTCGAGCGCGATCGCATGATCTCCGCCTGGGACCCGGTCTTTCCTATGTACGGCCTGGCCTCTAACAAGGGATATTGCACCCCACACCATCTTGCGGCGCTGCGGGTACACGGCCCCTCGCCGCTGCATCGCCAGTCGTTTTCGCCGGTGTGGAGCGCGCCCATTCCGCAAGAGGTTTTGGGCTTCATGTTGGACGAGACCCCACCCGAAGAAGTGTCCGACGAGGAGCCGGTCGCAGCAATTGCAGAGCGTTAGGGAATCCTAATCGAAAAACGAAATTGGCAACGTCTGTGCCCTTACTTCGCCCGATAAATGTCCGTCAGCAGATCCGGCTTCGACTCGTCCCGCACCAGGTGTGGATATTTTTCGCCGCCGTGATAATCGAGTTTCACGACGCGGAAATAGTCCGCGTTCTCAATGATCAACTCCATCGGCGACGGGCTGGTCTTGGCGGCGTGAATCGCATCGTGCCAGACATCCGTCGAAAACCTGCGGCCGTTCACCGCGACGATCTTCATTCCCGGTCCGATCCCCGCCTTGGCGGCAATCATGCCCTCGACCGTATCCCGAACCATACCGTCGCCGCCCACGTTCAGCCCCACCGAGTAGCGGGCATGGATCGACTTTCCGCTATCTGCGGCGCGGTCGAGTTCCGACGGAAACTCGTCGTACACCAGCTTCCATCCGCTGCCCTGGACTCCATCGAGGGGCGCACCTGGGCCGTGATTGGAGAGCCGCTCCGTCCAGAAGCCCCGCCAGTCATAGCCAGCAACCTGGTTAAGCGCATTCACGACATCGTCGAAAGTGTAGGTCTTTACTGTTGGCGGACCGCCTGGCGCGCCATAAAACAGTTTGCAGAAATCGTCGAGAGACTTCGCGCCCTTGCTTTGGCGCCGAATGATGACGTCCGCCCACAGCCAGTTGAGCACGTCCTCGTCGTAATAATCGAGCCCACGGCGATAATCCGACCAGGCGCGGGGAGCGTCCTGCATAGAAGGAACGCCATCAGCCGTATCCTGCAAGTTGCGCCAGACGCGGCCCGAACGGTGGTCCAGATCCGCCGCCATCTGGGCCAGCGCATCCCGCGCCAATGAGGGTGTGCGCTCGCCGCTGCGCGCCGCGAGCATGTCTCCCAGGTATGACGTCAGGCCCTCATATACCCACAGCAAATCGGTCTGCATCGGCTGTTCGTAATCGGGCGTCGCCAGGTCTGCCGGACGCCGATACTTGCCGTTCCAGGAGTGTACATACTCATGCGGCAGCAGCCCCGCCGTCAGTTTTCGCCCATTCTCTTCGATCAGCGACCGCTCGTCGATCCGGCTGTCGTTCGATTCATGATGCTCCAATCCGAAATGCGCGACATGATCGCTCAACGTCAGCAGAAAGTGGTAGTCGGTGTAATGCCGCGCGCCAAACAGAATCCCGGCCTGCTTCACCAGATTGCGGTATTGTTCCCAGACTTCCGCCGGAGCATCCAGAGCGATGGCGCTGTCCGCCACCACGTCGATCTCCGCCGGAGGTTTTTCGCCGGGCGACGTTAGCGGAACTGCCTTCAAATACTCGCCCGTGATGACCGGACCATCTACCAGCATGGTCAGCGAAACTGGCTCGAAGTTAATGGCGTCACTCTTGGTCTGAGCAGAAGCATGTAGCGAGGTCCGAAAGTTCCATCCCGGGGGCAGTCGCAAGCTTGCACTATAGGTGAGTTGATCGGAGCTGTAACCGGCGGGATACAAGAGCAGCGTGTTCCAGTTTACGATGTATAACTTTTCCGTCGCGGACATCCCGGCGCTGTATCCAGGCTCGAACGATGCCGGGGAAGCGTAGTCGAGATTCGCGACGACTTCGCTCTCGCCCTCCGGAACCTCGACGTGAAAAATAAAGCCGTCGAGCAGATCGCGCCGCCAGGTCAGCGTCTTGCCGCCCGCGGTAAACTTCAGGCCCGTCAAATCCGTGATCGGACCCGTCGGTCCGTGCTCGCCCGGAATCCACTTCGGATAGTAGAGCGTGAGCGTCCCAGGCTTTGCCGGAATGCGCAATTGTGCGTGGAAGATCTTGCGCGGCGCTTCCGACGCGTCCACCGAGAGCGCGACCATCGGAGCGTTTGCGCCAAGAACCGGAAGTGAAGACAACAAGATGGCAAGCCAAAGAAAATTTCCACCCCTACAACGTGAACCCATTCACCCTCCCTAGGAAACCGTTCGCTACTATATCAGTCCGCCGGATCGATTCGTCGCCTCAGCGTCCCGTCCGCGTGCTCAGAGCCAAGCTCGTGCCTGCTATCATCTTCGACGTGTCCGCACGCGGAAAATTCATCACCTTCGAAGGTCTCGATGGCAGCGGCAAGAGCACGCAAGTCGAGAAACTGGCGCGCTCCCTGCGTGCACACGGCCTCTCCGTCACCGTCACGCGCGAACCGGGCGGCACCGCAGCCGGAGAAAAGATTCGCGGCGTGCTGCTGCACTCCGCCACTGCGGGAGTCAGCCCGCTGACGGAAATGGCGCTGATGTTCGCCTCCCGCGCCCAGCACATCCACGAGGTCATTCTGCCCGCGCTCGCCGAAGGGCGCATCGTCCTCTGCGATCGCTTCACCGATTCCACCGAAGCGTACCAGGGCGGAGGCCGTAAGCTGGGTTCAAAGGCGGTGCTGCAGATGCACGAAATCCTTTGCGGCAACCTGCAACCCGATCTAACTGTCTTGCTGGATAACGAAGTAGCGTTCAGCGTCGAGCGTGCCCGCCGCCGCAATCGAAAACACAAAAGCGCGCGGTCGGACAAAAGTTCCGAAAAAGAAAGAGACGAAAACCGCTTTGAGCAGGAAAACCGAGCTTTTTTCGGACGCGTCCGCCACGCCTACCTGGCCATCGCCGCCCGCGAGCCGCAGCGCGTGCACATTGTGAACGCCCGAGGCACCCCTAGCGAAACGCATGCGATTATCATGGATCTAGTGCGGAAGAAGCTGAAGATCTAAGGAATTTGGTAATTGTGTAAATTCGCAATTTGGTAATTTGAACCGATCCCGCAATCTAGGCGCGGTTTTCAACTACAAAATTACCCAATTACAAATTTACAAAATCCCCGTCTATGCCCTTTTCTCAATTCGCCGGCAACCCGGAAACCATCCAGCGCCTGCGCGAGATGCTGGCGCGCAACCGCTTTCCGCACGCCGTCATTCTTTCCGGCGCGCGTGGATCGGGCAAGTACACGCTGGCCCTGATGCTTGCGCGCGCCATGAATTGCCTGGAGTGGCCTATCACAGGTGGGGCTGGCAGCGAGGGCTTGCCCGACTTCTGCGGAACTTGCTCGAACTGCATCCGCATCGCGCAATCCGAGGACCTCGATTCCCGGTTCGCCGAAGCCGTCGAGGCCCGAGAGAATCTGCGCGATACGGACAAGAAAGAAACCCGGCTCTTTGTCCAGACCCACCCCGATGTGCTCATCGTCCCGCCCGATCCACCGCAAATGATGATCAAGGTCGATCAGGTTCGCCACGTGATCGAAACCATCTACTATCGGCCCGCGGAAGCCCGTGAACGCGTCTATATTTTCACCAGTTCGGCCTTCATGAAAGAGGCTGCCAACTCGCTGCTGAAAGTTCTGGAAGAGCCGCCCGAGTTTGCCACTATTTTCCTCCTCACCGAGAACCCCGGCGAATTGCTGCCCACGATTCGTTCCCGCTCCATGACCTTCCACCTCGGCGCGCTCGCATTCACTGAAATAGAGAGCCAGCTCGGCCAGCATCGTCCCGATTGGACCGCCCGGCAGCGCGCGCTGGTCGCGCGCCTCAGCGAAGGCGCCATCGGACGCGCCTTGTCCTTCAATCTCGAAAGCTACATCGCCGCTCGGAGCCAGGCCCTCATTCTGCTGAAGTCCGCCGTCGGCCCTGGCGACCACAGCGAGTTGTTCAAAGCCACCGACAGCTACCGCTCGGGCGCCGAAGGCCGCGAGAAGATCGAAAGCCTTCTCCGCACTCTCTATTCCTTGCTCGAAGATATTATGTTTCTACAGTCCGGCGCGACACAACTGGTCCGCAACACAGACATCCTGGGCGAACTCGAAAAGATGTCCGAATCCGTCGACTTCTCCTGGGTCCAACGTGCCGCGGAAGGCGTTGCGGAGATCGAGCGCGGCCTGCGCCGCAACCTGCTGCGCTCGCTCTCGCTCGATGCCTTCGCCGCCACGCTGGAAGTTTCATAGGGAGAGACGCGGCTTGCCGCATCTCAGCATTGCCGAGGACCGGGCACGCTCAGGCAAACGCCGTCTCTACAGACCGCAGGGGGATGACCGGGAGGACTGCACAGAGGGTTGCACAAAAGACACTGCACAAAATATTGTCATCCCCTGCCCGCTGTGATACCGTAACTCTCAGTTCACACCTCTGGACCCACAATTCAGGCTCGAGTGTTGTGGCATATTCTGCCCGCCCTGCGCGCAGGTGGTGCGATTTGAAAGATACGCTCGACTCCATCCCAGCCGAACCCTCCGCGGACCAGGAAGGCTTCGCCAATCGCAAGCTGATCCGCCCGACGCTGAACCGCAGTGGCAATGACCACGCGCACAATAATCACGGTCACAACCACCCCCACGCCGAGCACAGAGACAGAGATCGGGACAGAGACCGGTCCGGGGGCGCGCCTTCCAGGAAGCTCGCGCCCAGCGAGCAGACCAACGCCGAAAACTTTTATTACCAGAAGCAGATGCAGAGCAAAACGCCCATGGTCGTCGTGCTCCGCGACGGCGAGGAAGTCCGCGGCTACATCGAGTGGTACGACAAAAACTGCATCAAGCTGAACCGCAGCGGCGCCGCCAACCTGATGATCTACAAGCCCGCCATCAAGTACATGTTCAAGGAAGGCGAGAACGGGCGGAAGTAAGCTGTCAGCTCTCAGCTATCGGCGCTGGATAATCAGCTCTCGAATCTGAATCCCGGAACCTGCCCTATCACCCCACATCGACAGGCCGAAGTTTTGGAAGAACGTCCATCGCGATGGCGCTCCATCATCCGGCGACTTCTCTACTTTCTGGCGTTCCTTTACATTGCGGGTACCATCGCTGGTGGTATCGGTCTCGGTTGGATTGCATTGCACCCCTACAGTCATCGGGTAACTCCCAACGAAGAGCGCAATGCGAGAGCTGCGGCGCAGGAGGATGGAGTGGAGTTCAAAGATGTGGAACTCCCAACACCGGATGGCGCTGTTCTGCGGGCATGGTTCATGCGTCCGCCCGAGGCAAACGGCGATGCTGTCGTTCTTCTGCACGGCGTCTCAGACAACCGGATGGGCATGTATGGTTTCGGGAGGTGGCTGGTACTGAACCACTACGCTGTTCTAATCCCGGATGCGCGTGCGCACGGCAATAGCGGAGGGGAGTTGGCGACTTATGGCTTGAAGGAAGCCGATGACGTTCACCGTTGGGTGGATTGGATCGAGACCGCTGAACATCCGCACTGCATGTTCGGATTAGGCGAGTCGATGGGAGCAGCGCAGTTATTGCAGTCCTTGCCAAAGGAGCCGCGATTTTGCGCGGTCGTGGCCGAATCGCCGTTTGCTACCTTTCGAGAAGTAGCGTATGCGCGCTTTGGCCGCCCGTTCCACACCGGCCCGTGGCTGGGAAGGACTTTCTTCAGGCCCGCCGTCGATATCGGATTCCTTTATGTTCGCTTTCATTACGGCTTGAATATGGAAGCAGCCGCGCCGGAAGGGGCAGTCGTAGGCATCAAGACTCCGGTGCTACTAATTCACGGGCTGAAAGATGAGAATATCCCGCCGTACCATTCAGACTTGATCCAGGCAAAGGGTCCTTCTTCGATCGTGGTATGGAAAGTGCCCGGCGCTGTCCACACCCAGGCATTCAAAGCCGCGCCGGAAGAGTTCAAAAGTAGAGTCTTGGAATGGTTCGCGGGGCACTCATCGTCGGTTCCACCTGCTAGAATCCCGGGAACCTAAAGCCATTGTCGCTGCAAGCGTAGCGTTTCAGATCTCACTTCGCCGCCTTCTCAACGCCTTCCAACCTCACCCGCGTGTCGCCGAAATTGGGTTGTAGCTTCAGCGCGGCTCGATAGGCCTCTGCAGCTGCTAAGAATTGTCCCTTTTCTTCCAGAACGCGGCCTTGCCAATAGGAGGCCAGCGGCGAGGGCGCAATTTGTGCGGCCCGCGAAAAATCCTGCAGAGCAGCGTCGAGCTTCCCCTCTTCGCGCTCGATCAAACCCCGCCCGATCAGACTATTCTGCTCATACGGGTTCAAGGCGATGGCTGCGGTAAACTCCGCGACCGCCTCGTCCCGCCGCCCAAGTTGATCGAACAGCGCGCCCAGATTGTTATGCGTCTGCGCCGCTTCCCGCTCGTCCGATCCAAACCGCAGCGCAAGTTGATATTCCCGCTGCGCCTGCGCCAGATCATTCTGCCGTTGCAATAGGGTGCCCAGGTTATAGTGCGCGTTCGCCAGCGTGGGCATGAGCTGGATGGCGCGTTCCAGATGCGGCCCAGCCAAGTCCAGGCGTCCCATATCCATCAATGCCGATCCCAGATTCCCCTCCGCAATCGGATTCGTGTCGGTCACTTGAATCGCTCGGGCAAACAGACTGTAGCTGTCCCGCCAATATCCAATCTGGATGTGCGTCGCTACGGAATACCCCAACAGCACCGCCAACGCGACGGTAACTCTTGCCGACCGGCTGACCGAAATCCGGGCGGCAGCTTCAGAAACCAGCCAGACGCCGATTGCAAACAGTCCCCAAAGCGGGAGATACGCGTACCGGTCCGCCCAAGCCTGGCGTCCGACCTGGACGATGCCAATCACTGGCATCAGCGTCCCCAGAAACCACAACCATCCCACCAGCAGATAGCGGCGTTCGCGGAAGCACCAGCACGCGGCAGTGATCGTGATCAGAACGACGGCCGCCCCCATCACCTTCCAGAGCGCCAGCGAGCCTTCGGGATGGGGATAAAACACCGCCAGCCGTGACGGCCAGACTGCCTTCTCCATATACATGAAGTAGGAGTAAATGGCGTTGCTCACGCGCATCCCAAGCGGCAAGAGCGCGGTCGAGCCAACCGCACCACCGGCGCGCTGCGCGTAAAGCGTGATCGCTGCGCTGGCCGCAGACAACGCCAGGAGAGGAATTTTTTCGAGAACAAGTTCGGGAAGCGGCGTCTCCGGAAACCGCTGCAGCGGCCAGAAATCGATCAGCAACAGCGCAAACGGGAAAGTAATCACCATGGGCTTCGCCATCAGCCCCAGAGCGAACAGCACTGCGATCAGCAGATAACGGCTGACCCGCGGCCTCTTCACGTACCAGCCATAGGCGCCCAGAGCCAGAAGGAAGAAAAAAATGCAGAGCACGGTCTTGCGCTCCGCGACCCAAACCACCGACTCCACATTCAGCGGATGCACGGCAAACAGCCCAGCCACTAACGCGCTGCGCCCCACGAACCCGGTCGCCTTCGCGAACAACAGGAAGAGCAATACCACGTTGACGCCGTGCCAAAGAACGCTCTGGGCATGGTGTCCCGCCGGCCTCAGCCCGAACAACTGCACATCCAGCATGTGCGAAATCCACGTCAGCGGGTGCCAGTTGGCTTCCGCGGTCGAGGTGAAAGCCCACTCTAGGTTGGATGGCGCGAGCCCCTGCTGAACATGCCAATTCCCAGTCACATACGCGGGATCGTCATAGTTGACGAATCCGTTGTGCAGCGCGGGGTAGCAGAGAGTCAATGTGCCGAGGAACAACAAGAGCGAGATGAGCAGAACGGTTGTTCGCTGCGTCGGCACCATCACTCATTTTCTAGCAGGACGGGGCCGGACAGGGTAGTCCTCAATTAGTGCCGCTACATCTTGTCCTGACTTCACAGCTTCGGAAGCACAATCCCCTTCTGCGCCTGGTACTTTCCCTTGCGATCCTTGTAGCTCGTCTCGCAGACTTCATCCGACTGGAAGAAGAGAATCTGGCACAGTCCTTCATTGGCGTAGATCTTCGCCGGCAGCGGTGTGGTGTTCGAGATCTCAAGCGTCACGAAACCTTCCCACTCCGGCTCGAACGGCGTCACGTTCACGATGATCCCGCAGCGCGCATACGTTGATTTGCCCACGCAAATGGTCAGCACATCGCGCGGAATCTTGAAGTACTCGACCGAACGCGCCAGCGCAAACGAGTTCGGCGGCACGATGGCGACGTCGGCATTCACGGTCACGAACGAGCGCTCATCGAAATGCTTCGGGTCGACAATCGTGCTGTTGACGTTGGTAAAAATTTTGAACTCGTCGGCCACGCGCAAGTCGTATCCATAGCTCGACACGCCGTAGGAAATCACGCCCGCGCTCACCTGCTTCTCCGAGTACGGATTGATCATGTCGTGCTCTTGCGCCATGCGCCGGATCCAGCGGTCGCTCTTGATCATGAAACTCCTTTGGGATTTGGCAATTGGGTAATTTTGTAATTTGGCAATTCAAAAGCCGCGCCGCGGTAGGACAGGAACTGCGCTCGCAACGATTTCAATTACAAAATTATCAGATTACAAAATTACGAAATTTGTTTCGGCTGGTGTGCAGTCATCTTACGAGACAACAGCCCCCGTTGACAATCCGCCCTATCTCCCTTAGCATCAATAACTTGAGGAACGCCAATCCTCGGGAGACGGGGGACAGCAGTGATTAAGCTCGACATCATCAACGAAGTGGTCAACCGCACTGGGATCACCAAGACCAAGGCGGAACTTGCCGTCGAAACCGTCTTCGAGAGTATGAAGAAGGCGCTCTCCACCGGCGACCGCATTGAACTGCGCGGTTTCGGAGTGTTCAATGTGCGTCCGCGCAAGACCGGCATCGGACGCAATCCGCGCACGGGCGCCGAAGTTTCCATTCCGCCCGGCAAGGCCGTCCGCTTCAAGCCCGGCAAGGAACTGCAGTCGATCGACTAAAGAAAACGTAGCGCCGGCGTCCCGCCAGCTCGTTTCCCAGACTGCCGATGCGGACTGCTCCGCGCACGGGCCGCAGTAAGGTACATTTGAATCAGGCCCGACACTGTATGTCCGAATCCCCATCCCCCTTCCCGGCCACCCTCGAGTGGGAAAACCAGCATCAGCCCGCCGTATGGGTCATTCCCGCGCCGCGCTCGCGCTGGTGGCTGCACATTCTGCTTCTGGCCGCAACCTTCCTGAGCACCCTCGTAGTGGGTGCTCACATCTACGCTAATTTCGCAGCGCACCAACCGGCTTTCTCTCTGGATGACGACTTCTTGTCGCCCTTCGTAACTTGGATTGCACATCCCTCCGAGTTGCTGCCCGGCCTCCCATTCTCTCTCACGCTCATGTTCATACTGCTCGCGCACGAGATGGGACACTATCTGTACGCCCGGCATTATCGCGTTTACGCGACGCCGCCGTTCTTCATTCCGTTTCCCAGCTTGATCGGCACGCTCGGAGCTTTCATCCGCATCAAGGGTCCGATTCCCAATCGCACCGCATTATTCGATATCGGAATCGCGGGGCCGATTGCGGGCTTTATCCCCTCCTGTGCCGCTGTCCTGGTAGGCCTCTCGTTGTCTCACCCGCTAGCGTTCAGCACCGCACCGATCGAGAATCAGCCGGGATTCCCCCTCGCATTCGACCTTGCCGCACGACTGCTGCACCTCAACGCGCCGCTAACATCGCTGTCCTTGCATCCGATCGCCGTCGCCGGGTGGGTGGGAATGTTCGCGACGGCGCTCAACCTGTTGCCCGGCGGCCAACTCGACGGCGGCCACATTCTGTTTTCGGTGTTTCCGAGATTGCACAAGTGGATTTCGCTGGCCGTCGTAGTCGTGCTCGTCCCGCTTGCCTGGTACCGCTGGATGGGCTGGCTGATCTGGGCCGTGGTGCTGTGGCTCACCAGCCGGCATCCGCCAATTCCGAACCGTCCGAAAATCCCCGCCACCCGAAAGTGGTTCGCTGTACTCGCAATTGCAATGTTAGCCCTGGCATTCACAGCTGCGCCCCTGACTGGCGCGTCCGGACGGGAGAGATGGCCGGGCATCCGCGACGCGGGCGTTCAAGGGGCGCATTTCCTACGCGACGAGGGGCGGAAATTGCTGCATCGCAAATAATTACTTTGCGGCGAAGGAATTCGCCAACGACTAGCGGCCAACGACGCTCCTCACATCAGCCACACCGCATCCACATCCACAATCACCTGCGTTCGCGGGATCTTTCGCGCCGCCGCTTCGGCCAGCATCCCCCGCAAAAGCGCATTCATCTTCTCGCGGCTGGGCGACTTCAGAATAAAGTGGTAGCGGTAATCGCGCTTCAACCGCGTGATCGGCGCCGCCGCCGGCCCCAGAACGCGAATCCCTTCATGCCGCGTCTTCTCAAACCAGCGTCCAAGTTCGCCCGACCAGGTCAACGCCTCGTCTAACTTCTCCGAGCGGATGAGTACATTCGCAATTGCGCTGTACGGCGGATAGTGCATCCAGGCGCGGAATTGCAGCTCTTTTTCATAGAACCCGGCAAAGTCATGACGCGCCGCAAACTGCACCGCGTAGTGGTCCTGAAAATAAGTCTGCAGCACAACTTTTCCCGGAGACTGCCCGCGTCCGGCGCGCCCCGCCACTTGCGTCAGAAGCTGAAAGGTTCTCTCCGCCGCGCGGAAATCGGGCAGCCCCAGCGCCATGTCCGCCCCGACCACCCCGACCAGTGTCACGCCGTGAATGTCGTGGCCCTTCGCAATCATCTGCGTGCCCACCAGCATGTCGAGCGCGCCTTCATTGAGCGCATTCAGCGCGTGCTCGAAGTCTTCCCGTCCCCGCACCGTGTCGCGATCGAGCCGCCCGATTCTTGCTTGAGGAAACATGCCGTGCAGTAATTCCTCAAGCTTCTCCGACCCCGTCCCGACAAAGTAGACGTACTCGCTGCCACAATGCGCGCACTTGTCGGGGATGTGCGCGACATGCCCACAATAATGGCATTCCATCTTGCGCTCGCGCTTGTGGTGAGTCATGGAGACAGCGCAGTTCTTGCACTGCAAAGTCTTGCCGCAAGCGCGGCACAATACCACGGGAGAATACCCGCGGCGGTTGAGCAGCACCATGACCTGCTCTTTTTTCTCCAAACGCTCGCGGATTTCCTCCGCCAGTTTGCGCGAGATTACCTGCTCCTGCCCCGTCTCCTGAAATTCCTGCCGCATGTCGACAATCTCGACCTCCGGCAGCGGACGCTTCTCCACCCGGTCCGGCAACTCCATCAACACATATTTATTCTTCTTAGCGTTGTAATAAGACTCCAGCGAAGGCGTAGCCGAACCCAGCACGACCACAGCTCCCGCCATCTTCGCCCTCATCACCGCGACATCGCGCGCGTGATACCGCGGCGTCTCCTCCTGTTTGTAAGACGAATCCTGTTCCTCATCCACGATGATCAAAGCCAGATCGCTGACCGGCGCGAACACCGCCGACCGTGTCCCCGCCACCACCCGCGCCTCGCCGCGCCGTATGCGGTGCCACTGCTCCGCCCGCTCCGCACCCGACAGTCCCGAATGCAGGATGGCAACTTCATCGCCGAAAACCTGGTGCAGGTCCGCCGCTACCGCCGGTGTCAGTCCGATTTCCGGAACCAGCAGGATCGACGACCGCCCCGCGTCCAGCACTTGCCGCATACAAGCCAGATAGACCGCCGTCTTTCCCGACCCCGTGATGCCATGCAGCAGCAGGCCGCCAAATTTGCGCGATGCGACGGCCTCGCCAATCTTCGCGAGCGCTTCTTTCTGTGCCACGCTGAACTCAAACTCAAAGGGAGACTGCCGAGGCTTGAGTTTGGAAGCGGTGAAGTCCTGGGGCTCATCGACGAACTCAATCAACCCGCGTCGCACCAGTGTGCCGAGAGTAGTTCGAGGCACATCCACTCCGCGTAAAGCCTCGACCGGCAAGCGCCCGCCGGAAGCCACTAACGTTTCAATCAACGTCCGTTGATTGTCATTGACCTTCTTGGCAGTTGCGGCCATGCTCGTGTGGGGACGGGCGCCCTCGCCCGTCCGCGCCGAGCGAAGCTCGGCAGCCTCCGCACCGAGCAGCACCGCAACTTTCACCAGCCGCGCCGCATCGCGCGCCGCCGACACATCCTGGCGAGCGATCCACTTTTTCCGCACCATCCCCGAGAGCAGCGTCTTAGCCACCCGCGTAGCCCCGCGCAACCTCTCTTCGCGAACGCCTTCCCGCTCCGCCAGATAATCGAGCACGCGAAATTCGACCAACTGCTGTTCCGGCGTCCGCTTCGATCGCGCCGGAGACCCCGACATCCCCGCCAGATGGAGGGCCATCCGCCCCTCATCGGTGATGCGATACTCGGTCGAGCGTTTAAACTCGGCGGAGAGCGGCAGCATGGTGCGAAACACTTCGCCCACCGGCGCCAGATAGTAATCGGCAATCCACTTTCCAAGTTTCAGCAGATGTTCATCGAGGACCGGCGCGAGATCGAGCGCTTCAAGAACTCGCTTCGTTTTGACCTGCGGCGGACGGTCATGCATTTCCACCACGATGCCCGAAAGCCGTTGCTGCCGGAACGGCACCAACACCCGCCCGCCAACGACAGGTTCCATTCCAGGAGGGATGGCGTAGGTAAACACCATGTCAAGCGGCACGGCGAGGGCAACGTCGCAAAAGAGGGGCATGTCGGGGGCCAAGGAGATCCTACAGTACTCCCGAATACTAGCGCTTTACAGTAGTATCGCGGTACGTTAGTATCACGTCAAATGATCGTGAGTTTCCGGGACAAGGAAACCGAAAGGCTTTGGCGGTCGGGAAGAGGCCGTCGTCTACCAGCGGATCTGCAACTAAGAGCTTTCAAGAAACTGGCGATTTTGAACGCTGCGGTCACGCTTGAAAATTTGAAGATACCTCCAGGGAATCAACTGGAAGCACTTCGCGGAAATCGCGCTGGTCAGCACAGCATTCGAATCAAAGATCAATATCGCGTGTGTTTCGTGTGGCGGAGCGGAAATGCTTTTGAGGTAGAGATCGTCGATTACCACTAGAAAACGGAGTAGCAGATGGCCAAATCGAGGAAGGTATTTGCGGTTCACCCCGGGGACATTCTCAAGACCGAGTTCATGGAACCCATGGGGGTGAGTGCTTATCAACTGGCGAAGGCCCTCAGTTTTCCGGGCATCTATGAAGTCGTCCGGGGAGACCGGGCCATCAGTGCCGACACGGCTATCCGCCTGGGAAAGTACTTCGGCCTGCCCGCACAGTTTTGGCTCAATCTGCAGAACGACTACGATCTTAGAATCGCCGAGGGTAGCGGAATCGGCAAGGGGATTCGACCTCGCAAAGTTGCATATGATGCGGAACTTGCCGGCACGCGGTAGGAGGGCGGCCGTCCTTACGCATTCTCACGATCCCCGTGCGATGGCGGCTGCGAAACAACCAGGAAGTGAACATCAACACCCGAGTCATTCCTCATTTGGTGCCCTGTGCCCGGCGGAATCCAAATCCCCTCCCCGGCATTCAGCACCACCGCACGGCCATCCACTTCCATCACGGCCTTCCCCGCAAGCACGTAAAAAAACTGGTGCGCGTGATGGTGGAAGTGGCGGACCTCCGCTGTGCCCGCCGGCATGCGCTCCTCAATTACGCTCAGCTGCGAATTCTTTACCAGGTGCCAGCCGTCGCACCTGTCGCCCCAGATGTAATGCTCGGCGGTTGATTTGCTGATGGTGCTGATTTTCATAGAGTCGGCTGAACATTAGATGGCCGGACTTTGCATGGCTGGACGGACGAATGCGTCCGTCGCTACGTGTTTGCTTTTGGCGCTTTGAGTCCCAACTCCTTCATCACCATCTGCAGGTCCCTCCACGCCTCGCCCTTCTGCCGCGGATCGCGCAGCAGAAACGCCGGATGATAAGTAACCGCCAGCTTGCATCCGTCCCAAAAGGGATCGTCGCTTTCGTTATTACGAATTCCCGCCGGCCTGAAGTCGTAAAAGCGCCCGCGCAGTTGCATCATCGAGGCGCTCATCGCCAGCAGAGTCTTCGCAGCCACCGCGCCCAGAGCTACGATCACTTTCGGCTTGACCACTGCGATCTGCCGCATCAGAAACGGCGAGCAGGTCGCGCACTCCTCGCGCTCCGGCGTGCGATTGCCCGGCGGACGGCACTTCACGATATTCGCGATGTAAACCTGCTCGCGCTCTATGCCCATGGCTTTGATCATGTTGTTGAGCAGTTGCCCGGCCCGCCCGACGAACGGCTCGCCCTGCACATCTTCATCGGCTCCCGGCCCTTCGCCCACGAACATCAACTCCGCCTTCGGATTGCCCACGCCAAACACGATCTGCTTCCGTCCCTGCTTGTGGAGCACGCAGCGCGTGCAGTCCCCGAGGTCTTCGCGGATGATCTTCAGCGCCTTCACCGGATCGCTCACACTCTGCTCGGGCTTGAGCGCGATGACCTCAAAAATATTCTCCTCAGCCGCCGGCATCGCGACCGCCGCAGCTTTCCGTGGACTCATCTCTTCTCCCGATTCTGTCAGATTGGTCGACACTACTGATTCCGCTTCATCCACCACAACCGTCGCAGCAACTGGCCCTTCGTGATCCGACAGAGGCCGACGGTAGAAGTCGTAGATCCCCATTTCGTTGTAATAGCGGATGCGCGCCGCAAGCGCGCGGCGAAGCTCAGGGTCAAGAGTGCGGGGCATTGCGAATAAGAATAACAAACTGTGTGGCGCGGAACTGCCCTGAGCGCAGCCGAAGGTGCCCTCGCCCGCGAGACGTGGGAATGGGATCTGGTCTGGTTCTGAGACTACTTCAACTCGATCTCCACAATCGCTCCCGCCGTCGTGCCTTCATTGGCGAGCGAGTGCGTGACCTTGGCATCGACCCAGTGCACGTCTCCCGCCTTCACTTCGTGTGTGAATGACTTCCCCTCGGGGTCCGTCATCTTCAGCACCAGCGGCGTGGCCGCAATGATCAGATAGGGACGCTCGTGAGTATGCATCGCAGACACGGCTCCCGGCGCCAGTGTCCACTTGTAAACCCGCGCGCTCGGATTCTCCGCTTCCACCTTCGCTGCGGCTGGGCCTGAAGCCTTGGCCGGCCGCTGCAGCAGTTCCACGTCCATCACTTCAAAACCAACGTCGCCGGCATTATGCACGATATGCGTGTAAGGCCCATTGGATGTGGACACCGCGACATCTCCAGGCTTCGTCACCTCTGGCGCGCTCTGCTTCTCGCCAAGCTTCTGAAAGGCAATGGTGGCGTTCGACAAATCAACCGCCACGCGGTCATGCACGTGGGTGTGAAGCAGAGTACTCTCACCCGGAGAAAGCTTTACACGCAGCACCATGACGGAATCGTTTTTCAGCACCAGATGATGGTGCGGTTCTTCTTCGACCGGAACCGGGTTTGCCGCAAGCGGCGATTGCTGCGCTGCAACCAGAGTGGATAACACGAGTGCCAAAGCTCCGCACAAAAAGATGATCACGGAATTCTCCTAACGGACAACTATCGGACAATCACCGGACAACCGCGCCGCGAAGTTTCCGCAGCTTCACCACCTGGTCCAGGACGCGGTGCGCAACTTCCCATTTCGAGGTCTCGGGAACCTCGACCACTTCGCTTTGAGAGATGATCGTGACCGCGTTGCGGTCGGAATCAAAGCCGATGCCCGCGCGCGAAACATCGTTGACCACGATGGCGTCAAGCGACTTCGATGCCAGCTTCTTGCGCGCGTTCTCCAGCACGTTCTCCGTCTCCGCAGCGAATCCAACCACGACCTGCGCAGTCTTCCGGCGCGCTACCTCCGCCAGAATATCCGCGGTCGGCTGTAGTTCCAGTGTCATTTCGCCCTTGCGCTTGATCTTCTGACCCGCCGCCGCTTTCGGCCGGAAATCCGCCACGGCCGCCGTCTTGATCACCACGGTACTCGACGGCAGCAATTTCAAAACCGCCGCTCGCATATCTTCCGCTGTCTCCACCAGGGTCAGTTCGGCCGCTCCCGGAGGAGCAATCGCCGTCGGTCCGCTCACCAGCAGCACACGCGCTCCGCGGCGCAGCGCCGCTTCGGCAATCGCGTACCCCATGCGTCCGCTCGACCGGTTGGTCAAGTACCGCACCGGATCGATCTTCTCCCGCGTAGGCCCGGCCGTCACCAGCACCGTCTCACCCGCCAGATCCTGAGCAGCGCCGAGCGCCTCCATTACCGCCGCGACGATCGTTTCGTTCTCCGCCAGCCGTCCCGCGCCGGTCATACCGCAAGCGAGATAACCCTCGCCCGGCTCCACAATGCGAACACCGCGTTTGCGCAGGATTTCCAGATTCGCCTGCGTGGCCGGGTGGTTCCACATGTTGACGTTCATCGCCGGAGCCACGACCACCGGAGCGGTGGTCGCGAGATAAAGAGTGCTGAGAAAATCGTTGGCAATTCCCTGCGCAAAACGCGCCAACACATCGGCGGTTGCCGGAGCCACGAGCAGCGCGTCAATCGATTGCGCAACCGCAATATGCTCGATCGCCGACTCGACATTCGCCGACTCGGCTCCGGACTCCGAACCGAACATGCTGGTGATAACTTTTTCTCCGGAGAGCGCCGCAAAGGTAAGTGGACGAACAAATTCCTGCGCCGCCGCCGTCATCACGACTTGCACGTGAATCCCGCGGTCTTGCAGAAGGCGCACGATCTCCGCCGCCTTATAAGCTGCAATCCCACCGGACACGCCCAGCGCAATCTTCATAGGAGGAGGACGGGGAGCCGCGGTCTATGTGGCTAGCCCCGCCTGCAGAATTGATGCCTCAAACTGACGTGTGATTCAACTCGTGACGCCCAGCCCCTAAAGGGGCGCCTGATTTCGAAAGCCTTACGGCATCGCTAAAGCGGTGCACTGATACGAAACCAGGTCGGCAGTTCTACGCGTCTTCGAGAAACACCTTGTCCAGGGTCTCGCTCGCGGCCACCACCGGCAATTTCGGAATCTCCGGGATCAGCCACTTCACCTTGCCCGCCTTGATTTCATCCTGCGCGATGCGGCAGGGTTTGCGCGATCCGGTATCGATCACCGGCGGTGCCCCGCCTTGCAGTTGCCGGGCCCGCCGCGCCGCCACCAGAATGTAACGATAATTACTGTCGAATCCTTCCACCAGCTTCATACATTCTCCCCCGAGAAAACTTCATTTCCCTTTTACCAACTGCAGCCGAAACGAATCCAGAATCGGCCGCACCCGCTCGCGCGACTGTTCCAGCCGGCAACCGTTCGCGGTTGCAACCAAAAGCTTTTCCTCTTCAGATAGTTCCGCCCCGCCTTTTTTTTTCAGCCGCTCCGCCTCCACGATGTCCTTGAGTTGGCCCGCGGACTGCTCCAGCAGGTTGTTAACTAGAATGTAGTCGTATTTGGAGTAATTCTCAATCTCTCGTCGGGCCGTGTCCAACCGGCGACGGATTACCTCCTCCGAGTCCGAACCCCGGTTCCGCAGGCGGCTTTCCAGCGTCTGCCAGTCGGGCGGAAGAATAAAGATGCTCACGGCCTCCGGGATCTTCTGCATAATCTGGCTCGCCCCCTGCACATCGATATCCAGCAGCAGGTCGTTACCGCGCGCTTCGGCCTCGCGCAGAAACCGCTTTGCAGTACCGTAATAGTTTCCGAAGACGTCGGCATACTCCAGAAACTCATCGGCCGCGATCATGGCCGCAAATTCTTCCCTGGAGACGAAAAAATATTCCTTTCGATTCTGTTCTTTTCCGCGCGGTGGGCGCGTGGTGTACGAGATCGAGAAGTCCAGGTTACGGACCTTCTTGAGCAGTTCGGCCACCAGCGTAGATTTGCCTGAGCCCGATGGCGCGGAAACAATGTAAACAATGCTCATTTAAAGAAGGCTCATTCCAGGTTCTGCACCTGCTCCCGCGATTTCTCGATCTCCGATTTCATCAGCAGGCCCATCTCAGTGATCTTCAACGCCTCGCCCGCCAGCCCCGAGGTTTTCGACAGCATCGTGTTCGCCTCGCGGTTCATTTCCTGCAGCAGAAAGTCCATCTTTTTCCCGACCTCACCACCCTGGTCGAGCAAGCCAAAGAATTGCTGCACGTGCGCGTGCAGTCGGACCAGTTCTTCCTGAATGTCGCTGCGATCGACCAGCACCGCTACTTCCTGCAGGATCCGTTCTTTATCCACCTGCGCGCCCAGCAATTCCTGCATGCGCGCCTGCAGGCGTTCCGAGTAGCTGCGCAGAATGGTGCTGCGATGGGCTTCCACTCCCGCCGCCGCTTTTTCCAGACTGGCCATACGAGCGCGCAATTCGGTGCTGATGCTCCGGCCTTCCTCCTCGCGCATCTCATTCAGCCGGGAAAGCGCATCTTCCACCCGTGCCATCACCGCCGCTTCCAGTTCGTCCCCCGATTTCTCAGCACCCGCATCCATAGCGCCGGGCATCCGCAGGACCACATTCAGATCGGGCTCGCCCTCGACCCCAAACTCATCGGCCGCCGCGCGGAACGCCTCCACGTAGCCGGCAATCAGTTGCCGGTTGAGCGCGACCCCGTTCTGGCCCGAGCGATCCAGATTGAGGATCACTTCCACGTGGCCGCGTGCCATCTTCTCTTTCAGCATCCGGCGCAGCTTCATCTCCAGCGCGTCGGTATCGGTCGGCAGCCGGAAGTGCAGATCGAGAAACCGGTGGTTCACCGATTTCAGCGACAGCGCGAACGCCAATTGGGCGTGGACTTGCCCTTTGATTTGCGCGAATCCCGTCATGGAGCGCAATGGCATAAAGACCTACGAGGGCATCACTGCTTTGGGCGCTTCCGCTTCCGCAAACTGCAATTCGTACAGCCGCCGGTACGTGCCCAATTTTTGCATTAGCTCTTCATGCGCGCCGATGTCGCTGATGGTGCCGTTTTCAAGCACTACGATACGGTCCGCGCGGCGCACCGTCGAAAGCCGGTGCGCAATCACAAACACGGTACGCCCGCTGATGAGATTTTGCAGCGCCGACTGCACCAGCGACTCCGATTCGCTGTCCAGCGCCGACGTCGCTTCATCGAGAATCAGAATCGGCGCGTTCTTCAGGATCGCCCGCGCAATTGCGATGCGCTGCCGCTCCCCGCCCGAAAGCCGCACCCCGCGCTCCCCGATCATCGTGTTGTAACCTTCCGGGAGCCCGTGAATGAACTCGTGCGCCCTCGCGGCCCGCGCTGCTTCTTCCACCTTCTTCTGCGACACATGCGGCTGGCCGTAGGCAATATTGTTTCTCACCGTATCGTTGAACAGCACCGTATCCTGCGTGACAATCCCAATCTGCGAGCGCAGCGATTCCAGGGTCACATCCCGCACATCAGTATCATCAATCAGAATCTGCCCACCGCTGACGTCGAAGAAACGCGGGATCAGATGCACCAGCGTGCTCTTGCCGGCGCCGCTCGATCCCACCACCGCCAGCACCTCGCCCGCCTTCACTTCCAGGTTTATGCCATGCAACACGACCGGTGAATCCCCAGCATTGTCATAAGCGAAAGACACGCCCGCAAACTGGATTGATCGCGCGAACTTACCCATCCGCCTGGCCTTCGGCTTCTCCCGCACTTCGTCTTCGGCATCCATGAAGCGAAAGATTTCCGATGAGGCGCCCACTGCCTGCTGGAAATTGTTATTGAAGAGCGCGAACTTGCGTACCGGGTCGTACAGCTTGAACACTGCCACAATAAAGGCCAGAAAAGTTCCTGCCGTAAAAACGTGCTTATTGATCTGGTTCCGGCCCATCAGCACCAGCAACGCAATGGCAATCGAGCCCAAAATATCCATCAGCGGAGAGCTGATCGCGAAAGCCGCCACCAGCCGAAGATTCGCCCGGAACAGCCGCCGCGCCGCGGCGCGGAAGCGCTCCACTTCCCAGTTCTCCATACCAAATGCCTTTACGATCCGGTTCCCCGTAATGGTTTCGTGCAGAATGTTCTGGATCTCGGCCAGCTTGTCCTGTCCACCCCGCGTCGTGCTGCGAACCTGCCTGCCGATTTTTCTCGACGAGTACAAAATCACGGGAACAAACAGCAGCAGCACCCACGCCAGCTTCCCGCCCAGCAGGACCACCACCACAGCGGTGAAGATCAGCGTGAAAAACTGCTGCAGGAATTCCGCCAGCACGCCCGACATCGCGTACTGCACCCGCTCGATATCGTTGACCATCGTCGAGAGCAGCGTGCCCGTGGTGTGCTTCGCAAAAAACGCCGCTGAACTCCGCAGAATAGCGTTATATAAATCGTCGCGCAGGTCCGTGATCATTCCAAACCCCGCGTAGTTCACCAGGTACGTGCCCACGTAGTCGAAGATCCCTTTTAATACCGTTGCCCCCACCAGCGCAAAAGCAACCACCGTCCACGGATTCTGAAAATGCGACGGAACCAGTTGTTGAAGATTGATAAAACGCTCGGTTCCAGGCAGTCTGAATAACTGGATGGCTTTTGTCTGCGAGCCGGGATTCAGCACGCGATCGAAAATCGGGCCGATCAGCAGGACCCGGCCTGCATCGAGCAGTCCCACCAGCGCCATCAGCGTCACCGAAGCCAGAAGCGGCCACCAGTAAGGCAAGACGTAGTGCAGCAGGCGGGCAATTGGACGAGGCGAACGACTCTTGGGCGCTGTTCCCGCACTTTTCGTGTCCGCCACTGTGGAGGTCGCCATGCGTGTAAGGCTCAATTCTACATGCGATTTCCCTTAGAGACGCGGCTTGCCGCCTCTCCATCGGCCCAAAGACGTCCGCCCAGCGCCAGACTGGGTGGTTATTTGGGCTCGCCCAATGATTCAAGGAAGAAATGAGTCAATGATTCAATCGCTTTACTTCGGACTGTCCCGATGCGCAACTTTCACGTTGTATCCCGCCTTCCGCAGCCGCTTGTTCACATCTTCGGCAATCATCACCGAGCGGTGCTGTCCGCCGGTGCATCCGAAGCTGATGGTCAGGTAGCTCTTGCCTTCGCGGATGTAATGCGGCAGCAGGTAGATCAGCATCTCGGAGATGCGGTTAATGAACTCCTGCGTCTGCGGAAACGATCGGATGTATTTCGCGACGCGCGGATGGCGTCCGGTGAGCCCGCGAAACTCCGGCACGAAATGAGGATTGGGCAGAAAGCGCACGTCAAACACCAGGTCGGCGTCCTCCGGCAAGCCGTGCTTGTATCCGAAGCTCACGCATGAGACCAGGATCGTCTGCTGGCTTCCCGACTGCTGTTGGAAGCGGTCGGTCAAGTGCGCCCGCAGTTCGTGAACATTAAACTTGGAAGTGTCAATGACCAGGTCGGCAATCTTGCGAAGGGTCCGCAGATGCCGCCGCTCGGCCCCCAGCGATGCCCGCACCGTTGTCCCCGTCCCCAGCGGATGCGGCCGCCGCGTCTCGCTGTAGCGCCGCAACAAAGCGGAGTCGGTCGCCTCCAGATAAATCACGCGCGTCGGAATCGTCCGCTTTACAGACTTTAGAATCGCCGGCAGTTTCTCCAGTTGCGGGCCCTCGCGCACGTCCACCACTAGCGCGGTGCGCGGAATCTCCCCCGATTGCAACGCCAGCTCGGCAAAGCGCGGAATCAGTTCCACCGGCAGGTTGTCCACGCAATAGTAGCCAAGGTCTTCAAAGGCCTTCAGCGCCGAAGCCTTGCCCGACCCGCTCATGCCCGTAATGATGACCAGTTCTGCCGCTGCGTGCGCTTCGCCCTTACGTTCGCGAATCGTCCCTCCCGCACCTCGCTTAACATTCTTCATTTCGCCGCGCCGTGGCATGACGGAAATCTTAGCATTTCAGAAAGAAGTGAATACGAGAAGGAGAAATGTAGCGTCGCCGCGATCCGCGACCTAGGGGCCAGCCCTTGGCAGACGATCTTCGAACTCTCCTGCCTTCGCGCAACCAAAGTGGAACGCCGTCTACTGCACAACCAGGTTAAAGCTCACCTGCTCCGTGATTGCCGGCCCTGACTGCGATTGGAAGGTTCCCGTCACCGTAAGGGGATACGTGCCGGCTGCCGTGCCCGGAGGATCGACCCTTGCCCCGCCGCCACAGGATGGCAGGGTCGAAAGCGCCGCGACCATGCACAACAAGAAAATCAACCCGCAAAGCCGTCGCCCAGGTTTCACGCGCCGCTTGCCCGGCAGGACTACCAGCGCTCCGAGTCCGGCGATTCCGGCCAGTCCAGCCAATCCCGCCATCCGGTTCCCGTTCGAATGATCAGACGGCGACTGCAGAAAGCCCGTTGCCTGCGTGGTGGTGGCCGTGACTTGGGCCTGAACCGGGGTCGATCCACTCAGCGCAATCGAAGTCGGCGATACCGTACAGGTCGCCAGAGTCGGCGCTCCGCTGCAACTGAGCGATACCGTCGGGCTGAATTCGCTGACTGGAGCCAGATCCACGGTGAATATCGCCGTCTGTCCCGGAACCACTGTCAGGCTGGTGCAAGTTGTGGTTAATGAAAACGGCGCCCCCGCAGCAAGGAGTGGGACGGTTTGCGGGCTGCCGGCAGCGTTGTCGCTAATAGTGACCGACGCCGTAGCGGTTCCAACCGTTGTGGGTGTAAACGTGACATTGATGGTGCAGCTGGCGTTGGCCGCGAGCGCGTCGCTGCAATTGTTGGTCTGGCTGAATTCGGCGGTGTTGGTGCCGGTAATGCTGATGGAGTCGATTTCAAGCACGGCATTTCCAGTATTGCTAAGCGTGATCGGCTTCGAAGCACTCATTCCCACCGCCACTCCATTGAAATTGAGACTGGTAGGCGAGAGCGAGACCACCGGCGCTGTTGCCGCAACTCCCATGCCGGTAAGCGGGACGGTTTGCGGGCTGCCCGAGGCGTTATCGGTAATGCTGATCGACGCCACACCGGTTCCCACGGCCGTGGGCGTAAACGTGACATTGATCGTGCAACTGGAATCGGGCGACAGCGAGGCGCTGCAACTGTTGGTCTGGCTGAATTCGCCGGCGTTCGAGCCCACGATGGAGATTGAGTCGATAGCGAGAACGGCATTTCCGGTATTGCTGAGCGTTATCTGCTGTGACGCACTCGAGGTGCCAACTGTCTGCGAACTGAAACTGAGGCTGGTAGGCGAAAGCGAGACGACCGGCGCGGTTCCCACGCCCGTGAGTACGACCATTTGCGGGCTGCCGCCAGCATCGTCGGTGATGTTGAGCGTGTCACTCGCAATGCCCGCGGCCAAGGGCGTAAAGGTGACGTTGATGGTGCAGGACAGGTCGGGCGCCAGCGGGCTGGGCGCAACCGGGCAATTGTTGGTCTGCGAAAAGCCATTGGCGTCGGCTATGCTCGTGATCACGAGATTGTCGCTCCCCGAGTTCGTGAGCGTGACCGGCATCGGCGAACTGGGAACACCGACGGGCTGGGTGCCGAAGTTCAGGTTCAAGGGAGAAACCAAAGCAGCCGGGAAGGGGATGGCAAGTTCGGCGACGAAAGCGTTGGTGCCGCCTTCGCAACCATTGCAGAAGGGTTGAAAGACGCTGGAGGTCACCGGAAAATCGAACGATGACGTCACCCCCACGAGGTAGTCGTTGCCCGCAGCGTCCTGGGCGATGTTACCGGCTCCGTCATCGCCCGTGCCTCCCAAGTACGTCGAAAAAGCCAACGTCGAAGCATCCAGGCTGAACTTAGTGACAAAAGCGTCGCCGCATACGAACCCTGGACTGCAGGAGGAACTCCCACCGCCAAAGGCGAGCTGAACGGCGTTTGAAGTGGTGGGGAAGTTGGACGATCCCGTCAGTCCCGCCATGTGGACGTTGCCGGCAGCGTCGAGCACTAAGCCGAGTCCGCCAATGTCATCGCCGCTTCCGCCCAGATAAGTCGAGTAAACGAAGGCAGTTCTCGCGGCATTAATCTTGGTCAGGAAGGCATCGCCACATGCTACGCCCGCATTGGTGCAGCCCTGCGAACCCCCGCCAAATGTTGGTTGGATCACTCCCGCCGTGGTCGGAAAATCGGTGGAATCGGTTCCGCCGGAAACATAAATATTTCCCGCGGGATCCAGCACAATTCCCAGGCCGCTGTCCTCGCCGCTGCCGCCCAGGTAAGTTGAGAACAGCAAGGTGCTCCCCGTTGGATTCAGCTCCGCTACAAACGCGTCTCCACAGATGCTGACGTGCTGAGCGGGGCAGGTTGTGCCACCCCCGCCAAAGTTGGCCTGAATGGGATTCTTGGTGGGGAAATTGTGCGAGGTTGCTCCGCCCGTTATGTAGGCATCCCCCGAGCTGTCAATCGCGATGCTGCTGGCCGCATCCCCGGCGCTTCCACCGAGAAAGGTGGAGTACACGAGAGCCGAACCAGTCGCATTCAGTTTGCTCACGAAGGCGTTCGACGGCCCCGCCAGCGTGGTTTGGAAGGCGCCGCTTGTAGCCGGGAAATCGGAGGACTGCGTTCCGCCGGTTACGTAGGCGTTTCCATTGGGATCCACGGCCAGCCCGTGTAGCTTGTCCTTTACTGAGCCGCTCAAATAGGTGGAGTACAGCAATGTCGACCCGGTTGGATCCAGTTTGGTCACGAATCCGCCACGCGTATTGCTGGTCGGCAGCGTCGTCTGGAATGCTCCCGAAGTGACCGGGAAATTTGTCGAAGATGTTTGTCCGGCTACGTATACTCCCGTCGCGTCGACGCTGATGGCAAAACCAACTTCGGAGCTGAGCCCGCCCAGATAAGTGGACCACACCAACGCCGTTCCGGTGGAGTTTAGTTTGGTGACAAATGCGTCGCCGCATTGGAAAAAGGGTTCCTCCGTGCAATTGCCGTTGAACCCCCCGAATTTTTGCTGGAAAGCTCCGGAAGTAGTGGGAAAATCGGACGAGTCTGCGCCCCCGGTGACGTAAGCGTTGCCGGTGGAATCCACAAATAACCCGTAGGCTCCGTCGGAACTGCTCCCCCCAAGATAAGTGGAGTAGATCAGCACCGGGTCAATCACCAAGGGTCTGCGCTTGTCATAGCTGCCGAGTTGGAAACTTACTTCGCGATCCGCAGCGATTCGAAAGCGCCCATCCAGGTAACGCCTGCTGCCGCCGGTGTGTCCGTCCGTTTCTTGATAGACCACGGGTTTCTCGAATCGGACCTCATCGCCTTGACCCATCCGCAGAACCAGATCGCCCTGACCATCAATCGCAGGGAGCGCGCCCTCGAAAGCCACGCGTATCGCGCTTGGATCGCCGCCTGGCGACACCACAAAATCGTACTCCAAGCCGCCTTCATGGCCGTAGTAAACCAGGTCGACACCGGGATAAATCGACGAGTAATGCACCTTGGAATAGGTCGGAATATTAGTACGCCATTTCGCCGCGTCGTTCCCGATGAAGTAGTTGGTCTTACCCGGAAGTTCGTCGGAGCCGGCGACCGAGGACTTTCCGCTCGCTCCGGACAGTTTCATGCGAAGCAATGCCGGGTCCAAACCGGCTCGTTTCGCACCACGATGCAGGGTCAGGATGGCATCCGTCGCAGTCAGGAACAGGGCATAGCCACCGCCGTGAGCGAGAAATTTTACATCAGAGGCGGTCTGGCCTTGATTGGCTTCGAATGCCAGCGGGAGTTTGCCGTAGCTCGTGCGAAGTTCCGGTTGCACTACGCGAGAAGCCTGTCCCGCGGCTGAGCCTCTAGCCGCCGGAGCGGAGATAGGCCCGCTTTGCGCCATCGCCAAAGTGCTGAGAAAGAGCATCCAAATGCCAAATGTACTCGTAGATCTCATAAAGCAGTCCTTTGGAGCTAGCGTCGTGTCCCGTAAGCGTGCAGCATAACTTCCTCTGTCATCCTGAGCGGAGCGAAGGACCTATGTATCTTGCTCGCACCACCAAACTACTTGCTAGTTCTGGAAACCGCGCTCCAAATGTGTTCACGCATTTCCGGGAAACTACACTAGCTGGCGCCAAAGCCCGGAGTGCCGCAACCATCCCGAACTGCCAGGCTCGCCGCGCTGCAGCCGCGTCATTTCTGGCACTGCGCCTGGGCCCGCCCCCTCGCCGCAGCGCCACAGACAACTGGCGGAGGTATGGACGACCCGCCCCCGCGAGTCAGCACGACGCCCGTTGCTATCCCGCCTGCCACACCAACCACAAGCGGTACCCAGACTTTCGGTTGAGCAATCGGCACAGGACGAGGGTTGACATTCGTGTCCACCATCGAGGCCTGAATGACTTCAGACTCGGGAGGAAATCCCGCAGGTGGAACCTTTAGTCCTATTACAACTAACTGCCCGGGCAATAAAGTAACTTGCGCCTGCGTGGCGCTTGCCTGGTCGGACTTTTTGACAACCTTCGCCGTACCCACCGCAGTTACGGAGACTTTGCCGACGTAACAAATCACCGTAGTGAGATCGTTTTCATAACCTACATAGAAGTCGGTGCCGATGACGCCGATCACCGCGTTCGGCGTCCTGACTTCGTATTTGCCATTCGGCTTGGTAATCTGCACCACCTGGCTGCGCAGCTTGCCATAGTTCATATAAATAGAAGTTTGTTGCGAAGCGGCATCGTGCTGCAGGACCCTGAGCGCTGCGTTGGAGCCGACGCTGAGAATGGAGCCGTCGGTGAGCCCGGCACGCAAACGGCCCTGGGCAGCTGTTTGCAACAGATCGTTCCACTCCAGGGTGTCTTTGACCTTTACCGGATGCGAGTTCCGCCAAGCGTCGGGAATCGTCGCCTTCACTTCTCCGGCCGTTTGACTATCGGCGGGAGCGGCGTACAAGGGCGTTGCAGCCAGCAGAAGAGACAGCAAAACCGACAGCAGTGACTTAGCCATGCCAGACCTCAAGAGTTCCGATGGGCGGACCCTGGCAGCATTGTCCCATGAAGCGAAGCGAAGTAAATTTCACTGGTTTTACTGTTCTGGTTCCACCTGAAAGTATTGGGTTTCCTTCGCGCGGCGGGGAAGGCGGAGTAAGTGTCGAAACCGAACATTAAGGAGGGGGTTGGTTGAAATCGTGCGATAGCGTGAATTGACGGGCGGTCATTGAATGTTAAGGCGAGTTAGCAAACAGCTCGACCCGCGACAATTTGTCCTCTGGCCGCGAGGCACGGGACAACTCGTCCCAACTGCGCGCAAGACTGTTTCATCAGTGTCTAGAATCAGTAACTTAGAAAGCCTTCTCATGGAACCAGGATTGCACCTAAAAGACCGGTAGCTAAAAAACGAATTTTCTTGGAGCCCCCCGATGACGCAAAACCTAGCCCCGATAATGGCGCAAAACCTGGTTCCGGTGACACAAGACCTGGCACAGGAAACCTGGCGCTGGCAGGACAAAACGGCAAAGTTGTCTCTCAAATTCTACGATAACGTTTTACGGGAAGTGGCCTTGACTGGGGGCGTGGTTACGATCGGCCGCCAGCCCGACAACCTGCTCCGCATCGATAATCCCATTGTCTCCGGCCACCATGCCAGGATCTTCTGGGAAAACAATCGCTACGTTCTTGAAGACAACGAAAGCTTCAACGGCACCTACCTCAACAATCGCAGCGTCTCGAAAGCTGTGCTTAGCGATGGGGACGTCATCGTAATCGGCAAACACCGAATCGAATTTCACAGTGAGGTGGGAAAGCGCGATGCGTCGTCTGGGTCGGTGACTCAAGACCGCACCAGCGGCTGGCAGGCTCAAGTAGAAAAAGCTGCGCCCCCGCAACTGGAACCTACCATGGTCCTGGACACCGCCAAGCTCAAAGAAATGATGGCCAAAATGGCCTCCGGCGCTGCGCCTGTCCGGCCGTCGGGCATTGCACTGGTTTCGACCTCGGAATCGAGGCCGGCGAGACGGCGACAAATAGGCATGGTTACAATCGTCGCCGGCCGAACCGACCGGCATCAGTATCTTCTCTCCAGCAAGCTCAGCGTGATTGGCAAATCTGGGATGGCCAGCATTCGTCTGAAGCGGTGGTTTGCTCCCCGGGTCGCCGCCTCGATTCACCTTCGCGAGGACGGATATTTCCTGGTGCGGGAAGCAAAGAACATCCGGATTAAAGTCAACAATGTCGAACTAACACGGGGCCAACAGGAGCTCAAAAGCGGCGACCAATTTGAAGTCGCCGGAATTGTCGCCAAGTTTGGCTATGAAAACGGGTAAATCTTGACGCGCACGCAGGCCCTGCTAGCCCTATCAGCTCGCCCCAGGGATTGATGGCTTAGCCTTCGCGCACCCGGTGGCCGGCTAGATTGCCCAGCCCTTCGTACGCAGCGTACTTATAGGTCTCGCTCAGCGTGGGGTAGTTGAAGACCTGCTCGATAAACTCATCGATCGTTCGGTTGTGGTCGAGGACCATCATCCCGATGTGAATCAATTCGGTGGCGCTCTCGCCGATGATGCTGACCCCTAGCAGCCTCTTGTCGGCGCGACCGAAGACCAGTTTCAGCATCCCCGCCGTGTCGCCGATGATGTGGCCGCGGGCGTTGTTGGCATAGAGGGCCCGTCCCACACAGTAGTCGATCTTCTTCTCCTGGCACGATTCCTCCGTCTCGCCCGCGCTGGAGATCTCCGGAATCGTGTAAATCCCCATGGGCAGCATCGCCGCGACGCGCTGCTTGTATTTGAAATCGAAGGCATGGCAGACGGCGACGCGCCCTTGTTCCATCGATGTCGAAGCCAGCGCCGGAAATCCGATGACGTCGCCCGCGGCGTAAATATGAGGCACCGCGGTGCGATAATGTTCATCGACGGATAGGTAGCCGTGCGCGTCAACCGCCAGCCCCGCCTTCTCGAGACACAGGCCGTCCACCGCCGCGCGCCGCCCGGCCGCGAACAGCACCGACTCGGCTTGGAGCGTCTTGCCGCTCTTCATCACCAATCGCACCCCTGACGCCTTATCTTGAGCCAAGGTTTCTACTTTTGCCGGCCTTTCGTTGAACCAGAAGTTCATCCCGATCGCGGCCAGCCGCACCCGCAGCCTCTCGGAAATCTCCTTATCCAGAAACGGCAGCAGGCGGTCCCGGCCGTCCACCAGCGTGACCTGCACGCCCAGCGCGGCAAAAATGGACGCGTATTCGCAGCCAATCACGCCGCCGCCGATTACTGCCAGGCTCTGTGGGATACGCTCCATCTGCAGAAACGTGTCGGAGTCGAAAACCCGTATGTCGTCGAAAGCGATTTCCGCCGGACGATGCGGCTTGCTCCCGGTGGAGATCAGAATCACATCGCCGCGCAGCCGGCGTACGCCATCCGCCCCGTAAACAGACACAGTGTGCGTGTCGTCGAACGAAGCCCGCCCGCGGACAAGCTCAATCTCATGAAGAGCGAGATTCTTCAGGATGCGCTGGCGCTCCATTTCAACCACTTCCCGCTCGTGGTGCATGAAGTCATTCACCGTCAGATTCTCTTTGAGCGAATAGTCGATGCCATAGAGGCCGCGTTGCTTGAGGCCGGAAAAGTAGAGCGCGCATTCCCGCAGCGTCTTGCTCGGAACAGTGCCGGTGTTGATGCAGCTTCCGCCTACGTGCTCGCCGCCCTCGATGACGGCGACGCGTTTGCCGAAATAGGCGGCTTGCGCCCCAGCTTTTTCTCCCGCCGGGCCGCAGCCGATCACAATGAGGTCGAAATCTTCGCTGGAAGCCACACAACCTCCAATCAGAATCCGGGAATGCCCACCGCCTACTGCAAGTTGCGCACTCCCGGGCTCAAGGGACAGATGAGTTCAAAAGTGGGGTGGATCAGCCCTGCAAGTTTCTCAAGTCATGGGCAAGGTTCGAATGGTGGGCGCTGTAGGATTTGAACCTACGACTTCCACCGTGTGAGGATGGCACTCTACCGCTGAGTTAAGCGCCCACTGTCTGCGGTCTGGTCATTGTAACAAATCGTGCCGGCCCTCTCGGCATCCGACCAGCCCCTTGACCGCCTTCTCCGCTCCCGATAGCCTCTTTTCATTGCCCCTTCATGCCCGCTTCCGACATCCCCGAGGCTCGGCCCGCAACTGATTCACGGGAAAACACTTCTGCTCGCCCTCGCGACCCCGAATCAGCGCAACTTTCACCCCCGGACGGGGTTTCTACCAATGTGAGCAGCGTGGCCATGGACGGTGGAATGCTCGATGGCGGCACCCTCGATGGCGGAACCTTGGATCGCGGATTGCTGGGCTTTACAGGAACGCCCCGCCCCGCGCCCGCTACCACCCTAAACTCCGCCGTCACCGTGGACGCCGCCGCTTCCGACGTCGACGCGATGCTACGGGTAAAAACGGGCGACGAGTCTGCCTTCGCCTACCTGGTGCAGAAATATCGCCGGCCGATGGTGGGCTTCATGTACCGTTTGTGCCACAACCCATCGACCGCGGAAGAGTTGGCGCAGGAAGTTTTTCTCCGCGTGTACCGCTCTCGCTCGACTTATGAGCCGAGCGCCAAGTTCACGACCTGGCTGTATCGCATCGCGACCAATTTGGCCGTGAATCACGCGCGCGATACGCGCCACGAGCGTCCGGAGAACACCGTGCGCCTCGACGAGCCGGACCAGGAAACGGGCAACACGCCCGACCTGGCCGACGATTCGCTCAGCGCCGAGGAGCAGATCTTGAAGCGCGAGCGCCTGGCGGCCATTCGCAACGTGGTGAACGCGCTACCCGAGCGCCAGCGCATCGCGGTCATCATGCACAAGTATCAGCAGATGGATTATCGCCAGATTGCCGGCGTGCTGAAGTTAAGTGAGTCCGCCACCAAGTCGTTGCTGTTTCGCGCCTACGAAACGCTGCGCGAGCAGTTGAAAGAGTTTGTTTCGGGGAAGTAGAGGGAAGCAGTATGAATTGCAATCAAATTCGCGAACTCTTGCCGGACCTGGCCGCCGGCATGAACGCTGCCACCATGAAGCCGGAGGTTGAAAAACATATCGCATCCTGTAACGCCTGCGCCGCCGATCTGCGCGACTTTCAGAAAACCATGGCGCTGCTCGATGAATGGCAAGCGCCGGAACCGTCGCCGTATTTCGACACTCGCCTCCAGGCGCGCCTCCGCGAAGAAATGGCGCGCCCGCAGGCAACTTGGTTCAGTGGCCTCCGGCGTCCGGCATGGGCCATGTCGCTCGGTGCCGTGATCTTCGTGGCGGCGCTGGTGCTGGGCGGCAAGTCGTATATTTCTCAGCCCGAGACCATCGCCACCAAACCGCCCTCCCTCGGTCTGCCGGTGCAGCCCGGAACCGCCGTCGGCGATCTGCAGGCGCTCGACCGGAACGACGAGTTGTACGCCGATTTCGATGTGCTCGACGAACTGCAGGTGCAGGACGACGTGACCGCGAATCCGCAAGATTCGCAGTCGGTGGATAAAGCTGACTAGATAGTGAAACTGACGAACGGGGACCGAGACATGTTGGGCCGGGTAATCATTGCGAGCTGTCTGGCGGCTTTGCTGCTGACGCCGTCATTCGCCCAACAGCGGCATGCGCCACCGCCACGTCCGGACGGGCAATGGCACCACTTTCAGAAGCAAGGTAGTGCCAATCCCAGTCGCCCCAGCCGCCCCAATGGAGCGCGCCCGCCGCAGAACCAGCCCGGCCATGCCGGAAACTGGCTCCGCCGCTACAAAGATTTGCCGCCTGCCCAGCAGCATCGCGCCCTCGAAAACGATTCCCAGTTCCGCAAGCTCCCCCCGCAACAGCAAAAGCGGCTGCAAAACAAACTGCAGCATTTTTCCAGCCTGCCGCCGCAGCAGCAGGAGCGCGTGCTCAACCGCATGGAAACCTGGGAACACCTGACGCCGAATCAGAAGCAGCAGGCACGCCAACTCTTTCAGCAATTCAAACAGTTGACTCCCGACCGCCGCGACGCCGTCAACCAGGCGATCCGCAGCATGCGCGCTCTCACTCCGGAGCAGCGCGACCAACGTATCAACTCCGACCAGTTCCGCTACCAGTTCACACCGGAGGAGCGCCGCGTTCTCGGCGGGGCATCCCGCCTTCCACTCGCCCCCGGCGACAGCTGGTGACCCTGTCTGCTTAGCCTGTGTGTGAAACTGTTATAGGCAATCCGGGGTGGAACGACGTACCCGAGAATCCAAGCCCCGGAGGGACGACCGAGTTCTCACACACACCTACCCGGGCTGGCGCCGCGTCCAACAAATTTCTGCCATAAATTAAGCTTGTCATCCTGAGCAAAGCGAAGGACCCATGCATTTTGTTGGCAGCGTCCAACGCTTAACGCAATCCATTAAGTAGGCCTGCACACTTATGTCGCGTATTTCCGGGACACCACACATAGGATGGTTATGAGGCGCTCGATGTTTTTCGACTGGAAACTGAGAACCGGGAACTGTCGCCGCCTACGGCCGGATCAGCGCCATCACCCATCCCGCCACAAAAACTCCACCGACGAACAGCGCGAAGCAGTAGAGGCCGTACTTCACCTGCTCTATCGTCGAATTGCGCTGCGTGATGCCAAAAACCACCGAGGCAAAAAACGCGAACACTACCGCTGCCGAAAAGTGCGACAAATTGACGGTCACGGCTTCCTCCCCAGCGCAATGTGATGCGCATCCGCAGCCGCGATGAAGTTCAGCAGCCCTGCCACGATCAGAAACGTTTTGCCATAATCCGCCGCGGCATTTGCCGCCATCACGTTGCCCCAATCCATGATGCGCGCCAGAAAATAGAGCGCTCCCGCTCCGACGTCGCCCACAAAGCCGAGTATGTCGAGGATGTCCCCACCATTCGGCTTGTAGACCCGCCCCTGCATGCCCAAACCGATCAGGAACATCGCCACCACCGACACCAGCAGCAGAATGCCGCGACCGTAGCGCCTTAGCAGAATGTGTCCGCCACCCGGAATCAGCCAGCCCACAAGCGGCGCGACCACCGCCATCGTGGTCAGCGGATACTCCGGCTGACCGACTGATTTTTTTGATTTATCTGTTGTCGGCTTGGCCATTCAGATCGTCACGATCTCTCGTTGGATTTTACCAGTGACCTCGGCGCTTCCCGGCCGCACCAGCACGTCCACTTCCAGGCGCACGCCGAACTCAGGCAGGTAGATTCCGGGCTCGATCGAAAACAAGGAATTGGGCAGAATCCGCCGCTCGTCGTGAATTTCCAGATCATCCATATTCGCGCCATTCGAATGCACCTCGGTGCCAATCGAGTGCCCGGTGCGGTGGATGAAGTACTCTCCGTATTTCGCCTGCTTGATGTGGCCGCGCACGGCCTGGTCCACTTCCCATCCCGCGATCGGCTTGGCAGCCGCGTTTGGGGTAGAGACAGCAACCGCGTTCTGCACCGTCTTCACCCCAATATCGCGTGCCTCGCTCACAATCTTGAAAATCTCGCGCTGCCGGTCCGACGGGGCCTTCCCCACGATTCCCACCCATGTGATGTCGTAGTAAACAGCGCGCGGCGTATTCTTCTTCGCCCACACATCCAGAAGAACAAAATCGCCTTCACGTATCGGCACCGGATGTTTCGCACTCGGCTCGTAGTGCGGGTTGCCGCTGTTGGCGTTCACCGCCACAATGGGTGGATCGTCGGTGACCATGTTCTCGCGCTGGAATGCTTCCATGAAAAATTGTTGGATCTCATGTTCGTGCGTGCCGCCATTGCGCACCCGCCGTCCTATTTCCTTAAAGGCCTCGGCCGTAACCGAGTCAATCACATCGCGAGCCGCAAAATGCGACTTGATCTGTTCCTCCGTCAACGTCGCTTCAAACTGCGCGATCAGGTCCGCCGCGCTGATGATGTTCTTGCCCAGCCCGCGGATCATGTCCGCCGTTCCCGCGTCCACCATGGAAATGGTGAAAACAAAATTGTTGGGCGAGTACTGCATCGCAACATCGCGATACGGCGCCAGCATCTGCTTCAGGCCGTCGAACAATTCCTGCCATCCTGCGTACTGCCTTTTCGCGCCCGGCAAGGTGTCGAGGTGTCCCGACTCGATCTTGTGGACCATCTTGACGGGCTCCCCTTTGGCGGGGATCAGGTAGTACCAGCGTCGCGTCACCATGAGCCCATCCGGCAGCCCGAGAACACGGTACGAGATCGGGTCCCGGTGGTGATGATCGTAGAAAAGCCAGGCGTCGATGTTGCGCTCGCGCAAAGCTTGCTGGATGGCGGACAAGTCCATATACAAACGGCTATTCTACACGACCGCTAGCTTGCACTGGATTGGCGAAGATACAACTAATTCTTGAACGGATTGAAAGTTCGAACCTCAAGTTGCTTGAAATCTCGTTCATTTCTGGTCGCAACAATCAGACGATGCACCCGTGCCGTGGCGGCGATCATGGCGTCTTGCAGCAACTCTGGGGACTTCTTGTCCATAATGCGGCCCCATTCTCGCAAGCAGGCAATATCCATGGGGAGTATACGGTAGACTGCTGGCACACGATCAACCCAGCGCTCCAGTTCGCTCGCCTTCGAGGGGTCCTGACGTCGTGTCCGCTCGATCCCTACCTGCAGTTCTCCCAGCGTTACGGCAGAAATGAACAAACTCGCTTCTTCCATGGCGCTGATCCAGGCCGTCACCGCTCCGTGGGGACGCACTTTTCGCAGTTCGGAGATTATGTTGGTATCGAGCAGGTATTGATTCACTCGAACTCCACTACGGGACGGCTGCGCAGCTTGCCTCTCTCATAGGTGAGGTCGTCACAGAGAGGTTCGGGAGCGAGCAACCATTCCTTCAGGCCGGGCCGCGCAGCCTTTTGCAGCCGTTCCCACTCCCCGATTGGGACCAGGACGGCGGTTGCAATTCCGCGCCGGGTAACGACCTGCGGCCCCTTCTTGATGGACGCGTCCAAAAACTCACTAAAGCGCGCTTTCGCGTCTTGCACTTGCCACGAAGCCAAGACTCACCTCCTCGCCACGATCCTATTGTACTGACTAGTCATATAACCAGTCAATCATGTCCATGCATTGACGGGAGAGGGACATTTCTAAACTGGTCTAATAATGCACTCCATAAGTACTTGACATCGTCAGTCAGCCGCCGCAGAATATCGCCAAATCGGGGTCAAACTCACATTTCCTCTCGCGAGATGAACAGTCGGCAAGTTTATGACGCTTAGCCAGCCGTCGCAGTCCCCTCAAAAGAAAGTCAGTCCCGAGCAGTGCAAGCATCCTCGCGTCCAGATCGTCTCCCGCGACGAAGAATCCGAATACGTGGAATGCCAGGAATGCGGCGACGTTTTCGAGTCCAGCGAATTGAACGACATGGCCATCGAGGAAGAGAAGCAACCGGACGAAGAGTGAGGGCACTTAACTAGTGGCTCAATTTGAGCTGAGGCGGCGATGTGAGAGTCTTAAGAGTGATTGCCGTAATGTTGCTTGGTCCCTTGTTGGGTATCTTAGCCGGTTTTATTCTTGGCGTTATCGCAATGCCACACCAGGCCGCGGAGGGTGGACGCGCTCCCGGTGATGGCATTCTGGTTATGGCGTTTATTTTCCTCGGCTTGGTTGTCTCTATACCTCTATCCATAAGATTGTCGTGGCGGATATGGTCGCGTTCAGGTGCAACTGCAGAATCAAATTCGAATTGAGCCGGTAGTCCCGCCCGAATGTGCCTGACTTGGTGGCGATAACCTGATCTTCATCAGTGAATCTGAATCACCAGGTTCTCCGCCGCATCCACCCAAAACTTCTTTCCCGGCGGAATCACCGTGGTCGCGCTGTATTCCGTAATCACGGCCGGTCCCTTCATGGATCGGCCGGAAACCAGGTCCGCACGTTCAAACACAGGAGTGGTCACGCGCTTGTCGCGAAAAAACACGGGCGTCCGCTCGACCGACGCCCCGCGCAGCGTCGTCTTTCGCCCCGTTTGCCCTCGAGCAACCATTATTGGAGGTTGCGGTGTGCGCAACCGGGCCCGCAACCGCAGCGTGACCAGCTCAATCTCCCGGTCCGCGTAGTGATACCCATAACGCCGCTGATGTTCTGCATGGAAGCGAGCAGCGACGTTCTCCGCCGCTGGCACGTTGAGTTCGTAGCCCTGCCCCCGATACCGCAAGTCCAGACTCCTCTCATAATAAGGAGCGCCGCGCCACCGTTCCGCGCGGAATTCTTCCCGCGCCGCTGCCTCCAACTTGCGAAATTCCTTCTCCAACTTGACCTGCGATACGGCTAGCGGATCCCCTTTCGATGAATGACCGGCAAACCGCCACAACACCGTGCGCGAATAATCTTTGACCACGTCGCTGACCAATATCCCAAACGCCGAAAGCGCGCCCGGCCGCGCCGGAATCATTACCGTCGGGATCGCCAGCGCCTCCGCCAGTTCGCAAGCATGCAGACCTCCCGCGCCGCCGAAAGCCACCAGCGCAAATTCCCGCGGATCGTACCCTCGCTCGATGGAGACGACTCGCAAAGCCCGCTCCATGTTCGCATTCACCACCCGCACAACCCCGGCGGAAAATTGCTCCGGACTCAAACGCGAGCCCTGCCTCTTCAACCACTCCGATGTAATCCGCCGCGCTCTTTCGAAGTCGAGCCTGAACTCCCCGCCCAGAAAACGTTCGGCCCGAAGACGTCCCAGCAGCAGGTTGGCGTCCGTCACCGTGGGCTCCGTTCCACGTCCGTAACAGATCGGCCCCGGATCGGCGCCCGCCGATTCCGGCCCCACGCGCAGCGCGCCGCCCGCATCGAAGCGTGCCAGAGACCCGCCCCCCGCGCCCACCGTGTGAATCTCCAGCATGGGAACTCCCACCGGAAGCCCGGCCACCTCCGCTTGCCCACCAGCGCGAACCTCGCCCTGCACCGCCGCCACATCGGTTGAAGTTCCTCCCATGTCGAACGAGAGAATCTTGCGGAACCCGCTGCGCGCCGCCATGGCCGCCGCGCCCACCAGTCCGCCCGCAGGCCCTGATAGCACAGTGCGCACCGGCTCCCGAGCCGCCGACTCGAGCGCCGTGATCCCGCCGCTCGATTGCATAACAAAGATTCGCGGGACACTGATCCGCGGGACAGAGATTCCCCTCGCCTGTTCCCGGGCGCGCTCCGCCAGCTTTTCCATGTAGCTCTGCATCAGCGGCTGCAGGTAGGAGTTCACCACGACCGTGCTGGTGCGCTCGTATTCTCGAAACTCCGGCAGAATCCGATGCGACACCGACAGCGGTTTGCCCAGTTCCGCCAAGGCTGCAGCCACGGCCGATTCGTTCTCCGGATTGGCGAACGAGAACAGCAAAGAGATTGCAATCGCATCCGGATTGGCGCGCCCAACAGCTTCCCGTAGCCGCGCCAACTCCTCGTCTGACGGACGCTCCAGGATCCGGCCCTCGGAATCCGTCCTCTCCCTGACGCCGAATCGCATTTCCCGTGAAACCAGCGGTGGAACGCGATCAAAGAAAAAGTCATAAAGCCGGGGACGAGCCTGCCGCCCAATCTCGATGACGTCCTCAAATCCCGCCGTCGTAATCAGCGCGAC
>Ga0209698_10000599_pt1 | contig 41382 bp, 35 predicted proteins | sample LitLauG_LLR_2012_FD_187203 | JGI IMG/M metagenome (GOLD analysis project Ga0209698, IMG submission 187203) | Freshwater sediment microbial communities from Pennsylvania, USA - Little Laurel Run_MetaG_LLR_2012 (SPAdes) (version 2) | ecosystem: Environmental > Aquatic > Freshwater > Creek >... | reverse complement strand
GTTCAGCATACCGCTCTACCAGTCCGGTGAGGTCGAAGCCCAGGTTCGCCAGGCCAAACAACAGCAACAGGGGCGCCTTCAAGACATCGAGGCGGCTCGTGATCAGGCCCGCGCGCAAACCATCGCCTCATTCGCCCAGGTGCAGGCCAACCGCGCCCAGGTGGCTGCGATCCGTCAACAGATCGCCGCCGCAACCGAGAGCCTTACTGGCATGCGCGAAGAGCAAAAGGCCGGTCAACGCACCCTGCTTGACGTCCTCAACACCGAACAGGAACTGATCAACGCCGAGGTTTCGGCGGTTCGAGCCCACCACGATTTCGTGGTTTCCGCTTACACGCTTTTGGCCGCCATGGGCAAGCTCACTGCCGCTGATTTGGGCTTGCAAGTCGCGCTCTACGACACCCACAAGCATTACGCGGAAACCAACGGCAAGTGGGCCGGCACATCCGTCGAGCCGGAGCCGGGCTATGCCGCGGCAAACCCCGGATGGGCGCCGGCGGTGGAAACGCAGCACTAGATCTCGTAAGTTCCCGTCAGCTTCCCGCCCTGGTTCCGCCGCAGCTGTCGTTGTAGAGTGCCCGTGTACATCTGGCTCTAGCGGGCGTGGTTGCGCATGGGTGCATTTTTTCGGTCTGTGATCTCCTTGGTTGTGACGGCCGCGATGTTGGCGGCAAGCCTGTCGGTAGCGTTCGCGCAGGCTTCGAGTGCCGCGGCGGCCTCTGATCAGGCCGCAATATCGAGCGCGTGCCGGGTCGACAACGAGGAAGCCTTCCGCAGCGAGATCGACAAACTCACGTTCGCAGCTATTTCCAAGGGCCTGGATGGTGTCGACTACCGTTCGTTGGTCGATGCGGCCTGGCGAACCACGGGTGTCGATACGGTTCTGGAGCAGCGCGTCAACAAATCGATCGCCGAGGTGCAGGAGGAGTCAAGCTGGTCCTCGTTGCTGCAAAGCCTGGCTTCCCGCGAAGCCGCCCAGAACCTCGCAAGCACCGTTGCCGAGCGAACGTACCGCTCCGAGGAGATGAAGGGTGCGGTCGAGTCGGTCGCGGGTGAGGTCGGCAAGCAACTCTCCAGCCGGATTGAGCTCGCCACCCTGGATGCCGCCGAGCCGGCCGTGGGCTGCGTTCGGGCCTTCCTTGGACAACGCTATGGTTCGGCGATCACCAAGATGGTCGCGGGCGACACACAGAAGGCATTCGAGAAAACGGTTGATGCCGGCAGCGCGCAAGTCACGACCACCGATCTTGCGATCCAAAGCAAGGGCCTGATCGCTGGCGCGATCATTCTCGTCGTGCGTCGATCGCTCTCCAACCTTGCCAAGCGGATCGGCCAACGAGTCGTCGGTGCCGTGCTCGGTCGGCTAGTACTGGTCGCCGCCGACGGTGTCGGCATTGTCCTGATCGCCAAGGATATTTGGGAGATGCGCAACGGCATTCTGCCGATTATCCAGGCGGAAATGGTCTCGGACGACACCAAGGTCAAAGTGAAGGCCGAGATAGCGACGGCTTTTGCCGAACAACTGCAGACACACCTGAGGGAAGTCAGCGCCGCCACCGCCGACCGCATCTTGGAGGTTTGGCACGAATTCAAGACAACTCATGCCAAGGTCGTGGAGCTGGCCGACAAGATGCCGGAGTTCAAAACCTTCATGGACACCGTCGAACCCCAGCAGATTCCACGGGTCGATCGGGTGGTCTCGCTGGTGCTTGCCTCCGAGGGCGAGGCGGGAATTGCCAAGCGCGTTGCCGACGGCACACTCGATCAGGCCGCCAAGAAGCTACCCGAGGCTGTCCTCGACATCGCGACGGATTCTGGTTCTCTGGAGGCGGCGCTCGGTTGGCAACGCCTGGCCGGCGACCGCATCGACAAAGTAGCGGCGCTCGAGATCGACCGCATCGCCAAGCCGCAGGATTTTACGGCCGACACGCTGCAGCGGCTGATCGGCCTCGACGACAAATTCGCGGTGAGCCGTGTCGGCGCGTTGCCCCGAACGTTGCGCGAAACGCTGTCCGAGCTCAGCCCCGAAAGGCAGCGCTCTCTCGCTCGTGCCCTGACCCCCGAGGAACTCAGCTCCTTCGCCGGCTACGTGCAAGGTCTCAAGCAGAACGCCGCCGTGCGCCTGGCGAGCGCGGTCTCCGACGATCCGCATCGCATGAAGCTGCTGGCCGACCCTGGCCTTCAACAGGCGATTTTGACCAGCCGGGACCAGGATGCCGCCGTGGGCATGATGCTGCGGGAGGGTGATCTCTTCGACATTTTGTCGCTACAACACGATTTTAATCTGACGACCGGTGGCGATGTCTCGCCGCTGCTGATGTGGCACAAGCATACCGGAGCGGTGGCGGCGGTGCTGGCAGTCGCGGGGCTCTTGCTGCTGATGTTCCTTCGGCTGTTATTCGGGGGCCGGCGCAGGACTGCATAGGTTTCGGAGCCTTTCTTGGCGGCCCGACGGCGAATTGGCGCGATTCTTGGATTGGACACAATAGCGACGATTGGCGCACTCGCCCGATCGCCGACTCGTGTGCCACCTGCGTCAACAGTTGGGGAATTCCAGGGAGATTACTATGCGCCTTTCGACGCCGACTTTCATGACCTTGCTCGTTTCGCTGGTTCTTGCCGCTGTCAGCGTCATCGCCCGCTTGGGCATCCAGCTACCTGTCGTCGGCCAACATATTTGGGTGCCGATGTTGACGGCCTATGTGGTGCTGCTGGCGGGTGTGCTGGTTCGCGGATTATAGGGGTTCGATATTTGAACGATATCGCGGTGCGTATGGTCGTGTCGCTCGCTCTCGTTTTCGCGGCGAGTGCGGCTTGGGCTGGCGACGAGCTCGCGGTGACAGGCGCTTGGGCGAGGCCTAGCCTCGGCCAGACCGGAGCCAGCGCGCTGTACTTCACCATCACCAATGGCAGTTCGGTCGTGGACGACCTGTCATCGGTGGAGGTGCCAGACGCTGCCCGCGCTGAGTTGCACGAAACGACCAACACCAACGGTGTCGTTGGTATGCGGTCGATCGCCGACATGCCCCTGCCACGCGGTGCGCCCGTCCAGTTCGCGCCCGGCGGCAATCACGTCATGCTCATGGGGTTGGCTCACCCACTCAAAGCCGGCGACCATCTGACCGCTACGCTTCACTTTAGAACTCACGCGCCGCTAACGATCGATGCGATTGTGTCGATGACCGCACCGGCCAAATAGTTCGCCGCCTACTCGGCGGTCCAGCCACCGTCGATGGAGAGATTGGCGCCGGTGATCGAGGCGGCATCGTCGCTGCACAGGAACAAGGCGAGTGCCGCGACCTGATCGATAGTCACGAATTCCTTGGTCGGCTGGGCCTTCAGCAACACCTCGTTGATGACCTGTTCCTTGGTCATGTTCCGAGCCTTCATGGTTTCGGGAATCTGGTGCTCGACAAGGGGTGTCCAGACGTAGCCCGGCGAAATGCAGTTGCAAGTGATCTTGTTGGTCGCGACCTCTAGCGCCACTGTCTTGGTGAGACCGGCGAGTCCGTGCTTTGCCGTGACATAAGCCGACTTGAAGGGCGATGCCACCAACGAGTGGGCCGAGGCCGTGTTGATGATCCGCCCCCAGCCCTTGCTCTTCATCAGCGGCACGCAATGACGGATGGCGTGGAATGCGGCGGTCAAGTTGATGGCGATTATGGCGTCCCATTTCTCGGGAGGAAACTCCTCGACGGGTGCTACGTACTGAATCCCGGCATTGTTGACGAGAATGTCGACCGAACCGAGCTCCTTGTTGCAGAGATCGACCATGCCAGCGATTTCGTCCGGCTTCGTCATGTTGGCGGGCGAAAAGAGCACCTTGGTGCCGTGCGCCGCGATGGCCGCGATCGCATCCTTGTTGTCCGTCTGAGAACCAAGGCCGTTGAGTACCAAATTCGCACCCGACTTGGCGAAGGCCTCTGCGATGCCATGGCCGATGCCGGACGTTGAGCCGGTGACGATTGCGTTCTTGCCGGTCAGCATTGGGAAGGTCTCCTTTTCAATTGCGGTCATGGCCAAGCATACTGGGCGAAGGGTCTAACGTCACGCTTCAACGGTGGGCACCGATGGGCAGGCGCCATGTCATCTTGAAGCGGGTTCGGCAGTAAATGGCATGGCACGGATCGGCATAAAGATACCAACCCGATCCCACCGTGCCCGCGACGCGGCCACGCACGAGTTCCGTGCCGCATGCCGAGGAATTGTTGATCGTGAATTTGCCATCGCCGGCGAGCCTTACGTTCCATGAATCGGAGGTCAGTTCGCGTTCGTGCAGCCGGACAATCCAAAGCTGCTGGGTAAGATTGCAATCCGCGCCCTTGAGTGAGAATGTCCAGTTCCCTGATCTTGGCGAGCCCACAAACGGGCGGCCGCCGGATCTGGCGCTCCGTGCAGTGCTGCTTGCCGGGGAGGGAGTGATTGCCATCGGGGGGGCACTGGCGATGGAGCCTGTACTATCCGTTGGCGATAGGTCGTTGGACACAGGGGGGACGGGACTGGCTTCTGCGACGGTCGATGTTGCGGATGTCGCAGCAGGTGGTGCCGATGGCATCGCCGGCGTCGTTGTCGAGCCCTCAGCAGTAGCGACTTGCAAGGATGACTTGGCCTTGCCCGGGTCCGACGGAAATCGCTCGAAATAGTCGGCAAGGTGCCGGCGCACCCATCGATAGATGCCGGCATCGCGCGAGGCAGGCCTGGCTATTGAATTGTGGTCGGTTCCAGCCTCCTGCCCTGAGTCGTCGCAGCCTTCGGTGGTATATTGGCCGGAGGCGACCTTGAGACCGAAGCTGGCCTCCGTTTCAGATCGGCAATAGACCTCCAGCCGGCGCGTCGGGCCGCGACGCGACAGAAATTCAGACCAAAGTGATCCGAGACCCTGCAGGAAGACTGCTACATCGGTGGTGCCGAAATTGACGGCAAGGTTTTGGTTTTGGGCGAGCGCGGCAAGGAAGTTTGCCGCCGACGGTCCTTCGGCGGGTACCGAAAGGAGAAACACGACCCTGGTCTTTGCAGCGAGCGATGCCGTGCCGGTAAGTGCCGACTGCACGATCATACTTTTCAGCACCAGGCCACCCGCGCCATGCGCCACGAAGGCTATCGCGCTGTACCCCTCGATCACACTTTTTGCATTCAGTTCGGCCAGTCCCCTCGTGGCCAATTGCGGGATCGTGGCGCGACCGGCCGATGCGCCGTCAAAGGATAATATGGCCGTGTCGTAGCGCGCCAACGGCAGTTGCTTATTCTCAGCCGTGAGATCTCCCGCCATGAGCTCTGGCCACGATCCGACGCCGTCACCCCAACGGAAGGATTTGGCGGGGTCCGACTGCAACCCATCGATGAAGATGATGATGCGGTTCGACTTGCCGTGCGTGACAAAACTGAGACCGGCCTGAGCCGATCCAGCTGATACACACGCAAAAAGGCAAGCGATCAGACAGCCGGCAACGATCCGATTGAGCATGAAAATTCCACCACGCAGGCTCAGCCAGACCCCCTGCCCGACGAGCAGGATCACGCCTTGGAATTGAGACTATTTTGAGGGGTGGCGCGAACTGCTTGTCACGGAAATCACGGGCTCTCAGGGAAACCCCGCAAGGAACTATTGAGATGCTAACGGATCGCGCGTTCGAGTTCAAACATGACAAGTCGGGTCGCTCGGCTCAAGCCTTCACGCGCTGACCCGCAGGATCATAGAGCGGCTCCAAGTGTGCTTGCGTGCTCACCCGGGCTTGAGCAACCACCAACTCATAGTGGCCCGAGCGGACGAAGTCGGCGTCGACACCGGCCGAGCTGCGAACATAGCCGAGGCCTATCGGCTTGCCGAGAGTATAGCCGTAGCCGCCGCTGGCGAGATAGCCGACTTGGGCGCCGTCGCGCAAAATCGTCTCGCGTCCGAGCAATGTAACCGTTGGATCATCGCAGGTGAATGCCACCAATCGCTTCTTGAGTGGTTCAACGGCGATCTTCTCCAAGGCCACGCGGCCGAGGAAGTCTGTGCCGCTCTTGAGTTTCACCGCCCAGCCAAGGCCCGCTTCCATCGGCGTATCGTTAGGGGTTATGTCGGCGCCCCAAGCCCGGTAGCCCTTCTCCAGTCGAAGCGATTCGATCGCCCGGTAGCCGGCGGGCTTCAAGCCAAGCGGTGAACCCGCGGCCATCAACGCATCGAACAGGTCGGCAAGCGCGTCGATGGGCGCATGCAACTCCCAACCCAGTTCGCCCACATAGGTCACGCGTAGAGCCAGCAACCGCACGGAGGCGCCGTCAACATCGCATTCGATCGGGCGTATCGTGCCGAACGGAAATGCCGAATTGCCGAGGTCGCTCGAAGTAACCCGCTCGAGAATATCGCGCGAGCGCGGCCCCATGAGCGACAGCGTGCCAAATCGCTCGGTGATGTCGTTCAGCCGCGCGTCCATGCCGCTGGGTATGTGCGAGGTTATCCAGGCCGCGTCGTGCGTTCGGAAGCCGGTGCCGGTGACGATGTAGAAGCGGTCCTCTTCCAGCCGGGCGACGGTCAAATCGCATTCGATGCCACCACGGCTGTTCAGAAGCTGCGTATACGTCAATTGACCGGGTGGTTTGTCGACGGTGTTGGCGCAGATGTAGGAGAGCGCGCGGGCCGCGTCCTTGCCCACGAATTCGAACTTGGCGAAGGAGGACTGATCGAACAGCCCCGCCGCCTGGCGCACGGCCTGGTGCTCGCGGCCCACTGGCTCGAACCAATTCTGCCGCCCCATCGCATAGACGTCCTTGGCCGCCTCGCCTGGACCAGCGAACCAGTTTGCCCGCTCCCAGCCGAGCTTGGAGCCGAACACCGCGCCCAAATTCTTCAACCGGTCATAGAGCGGGGAAACGATGCGCGGACGGCCGCTGAGGTATTCTTCGTGTGGGTAGGCCACCGTATAGTGCTTGGCGTAGGCTTCGAGCGTGCGCTCACAGACCCATTGTCGGTCCCTGTGCAAGCCGGAGAAGCGGCGGATGTCGACCACCCAAAGGTCCATGGGCGCCTCGCCACTCGCGACCCATTGAGCGAGTACCCAGCCCGCGCCGCCGCCGGAAGCGATCCCGAAGGCGTTAAATCCGGCCCCCACGAAAAAATTCGCCCGCTCGGGTGCTTGGCCAAGAATGAAATTGCCGTCAGGTGTGAAGCTCTCCGGGCCGTTGATCATCCTTTTGACGCCGGCTGTTTCCATCGCTGGGATGCGGGCCGTCGCTGCCGCGATATGCTGCTCGAAGTGCTCCCAATCGTCGTCGAACAGTTGGAAAGTGAAATCATCGGGCACGTCGCCAAGTGTCCAAGCCATGGGGTTGGGCTCATAACCTCCCATGACCAATCCGCCGACTTCCTCCTTGAAATAAGTGAGTCGATCGGGATCACGCAGCGTCGGCAGGTCGGTCGTGATACCGGCAATCGGCTGGGTGATGATGTACTGATGTTTCACCGGCTGAAGCGGCACCAACACGCCCGCCTTTTCGCCGACTTGACGAGCCCATTGGCCGGCACAGTTGACCACTTTCTCGCAGGTGATCGTGCCGCGGTTGGTGTGCACTGCCGTTACTCGCCCGTCGGCAATGTCGAAACCCGTGACGGCCGCGTCCTCGAAGATGCGCGCGCCATGCATGCGGGCACCCTTGGCAAGTGATTGGGCGATGTCGGAGGGGCTGGCCTGACCGTCGGTTGGCAGGAAGCTGGCCCCGACTAGGTCGTCCGTTCGCATCAGCGGCCACATACGTTTGACTTCGGCCGGTGATATCAGGTGCATGTCGAGGCCAAAGCTCTGGGCGGTGGTCGCGAGCCGCTGATACTCAGTCCAGCGCTGATCGGTCATCGCCAGGCGCAGGCAACCGGTCATCTTCCATCCGGTTTCCAAACCGGTCTCGGCCGCCAACCTCTTGTAGAGGTCGACCGAGTAGCGAAGGACCTGGGTGATCGAGGCAGACGAGCGCAGCTGCCCAACCAGGCCCGCGGCATGCCACGTCGAGCCGCCAGTCAGTTTGCTGCGCTCCAAGAGCACGACGTCGACGCCATGATCGCGCGCGAGGTGGTAGGCCACGGAACAGCCTATGATTCCACCCCCGATCACCACGATTTCCGCGTGGTCGGGTAAGGAGTTGGTCATCGGTAAAGCTCGCAGCGGAAATTCGACTCGCGAGCTTCATAGCACCCGCGCCATCCGCAGCATGCGCCAGACGTCGATAGTCTGGCAAGGCCCAGCTGGCATCAGTCGGGAAGCTGTCGTTGACCGTGCTTTACCGCGGGGATAAGGCTGTAGCCGCCTTGGGCACCGACAGCACCAAAGCCTCTTAGAGGTCGCCCCGTGTCGAGCTGGACAGCGACCGTCCCTAGCCCACTGATTTGTGTTCCAATAGTCCGGAGACGAACATGCGCATCGAGGCCATCTTGGACCTTCCGTCCATGCCGCTCGCCAGCCCGAGCTATCCCAAGGGGCCCTATCGGTTTGTCGACCGCGAGTACATGGTCATCACCTACGAGACGGATCCAGAAATCGTGCGGCGGCAATTGCCCGAACCCTTGGAGCCCGCCAGTTCGCCACTGGTCCACTACGAGTGGATCAAGATGCCAGACTCCTCGGGCTTTGGCAGCTACACCGAATCCGGCCTCGTCATTCCTTGCCACTTCAGGGGCGAAGAGATGAACTTCGTGTCCCAAATGTATCTCGACGACGATCCGCCGATAACGGCGGGACGGGAAATCTGGGGGTTTCCAAAAAAATATGCGCATCCCAAGCTGGAAATCGTCAAGGACACGTTAACTGGCACGCTCGCCTACGCCGGTCAGTTGGTGGCCACGGGAACCATGGCCTACAAACATGAGAGCATGGCTGGGAACGGGCAAAGCACGACCGCGACCCTGAGCAAGACCGCCACGAACTTGAAACTTATCCCGGGCGTCGATGGACGGCCAGCCGTTTGTCAACTTGTTGCTTATAATCTGACGGAGATCACGGTGAAGGGCTCATGGTCGGGACCTGGCCGGCTGCATTTGATACCGCATGTCAATGCTCCCGTGGCTGATCTTCCGGTTCGCAGGATAGTCGGGGCTCACCACTATATCGCGGATTTGACACTGCCCTATGGCCGCGTACTTTACGACTACCTGCGGCAATAGGGTTCTGAATTCCATCAAACGGCTGTCTGTTGGCTGATTTGCGAAAGCCGCGGCGATCACGCTGGCCCGTCTACGATCACCAGATTGCCGTCCGAGCTCTTCAACCGCAGCGGTAGGAGCTTTTGATAGGCTGGGGATTTGTACCAGGCCTCGGCCGCATCCCGCGACGGGAACTCAATGATGACCGTGCGCTGGAACGGCCACTCACCTTCGACAATCGTTAGATTGCCGCCACGAACAATGAACTGGCCGCCGAATGCCGTCACGGTCGCCGGAACATCCTTTCGGTACAAATCGAACATCGCTTGATCATTTACTATCTCCTGAACGATCACATAAGCCTTCATGAGACTATCCTTTCGCATTGCATGACTGGGACCTGCCAACTTCCTGACGCCCCTGACGCGGTGTCGAAATAAGTCTGTCGCAGCCGGCCGGTCCTGAATTCAATCAGGGTCAGAAGCAAATCGGTACCCTATACCCGTTTCCGTCAAGATCAGTTTCGGTTCGCCCGGATCGGTTTCGAGCTTTTGACGCAATTGACCGATGAAGACGCGTAGATATTGGGTATCCTCGGTGTGAGCCGGTCCCCAAACCGCGGTCAGGATTTGTCGATGCGTGAGCACGCGGCCGGCATTGCGCATCAGCAGTTGCAGGAGATCGAACTCCTTCGGTGTCAGTCGAATGGGCTCGCCGTTGCGCAGGACGGCACGCTCGTCGGTATCGAGTTCAAGACCATTGCTGCGCAATTTCGCGGTGGCTTTGGCAGTTAGCTCCCGAGCGCTCCCGTGATGTCGCAGTGATGTTCGCATGCGCGCCATGAGCTCGCCGATGCCGAAGGGCTTGTTGACATAATCGTCCGCTCCAAGATCAAGCGCGGCGATCTTCTCGGCCTCCCGGTCGCGCGCCGAGAGAACGATGATGGGTATGTTCGACCATTCCCTGAGACTGCGAATGACCTCCTTGCCGTCCATGTCCGGCAAGCCGAGGTCGAGGACGATGATATCGGGAACCGAGGTCGCAGCGAGCCTCAGGGCCTCCGCGCCGGTTCCGGCCGTTTCAACCGCATAGCCAGCCGCCGTAAGGCTCGGCCTCAAGAACCGGATGATTTGGGCTTCATCGTCGACGACAAGAACACGTGCGTCAGCTGGTGGTCCGCTCATGTTTGTCGTCGATCCCATCTGGTGCGGCCGCTGTCTCCAAAACCGCTGGCAGCCGGATGACAATGCGCGTGCCTCGACCATCATGAACAGGGCTTTCGGCAACGATGCTACCACCCATCGCGACGATGACACCCCGGCAAATGGAAAGGCCTAGGCCCGTACCCGCCGCGCGACCGTCACCCGATGCCACCCGATAGAACTTTTCGAAGACCCGCTCATGATCGGCCTCTGGAATGCCGATCCCTTGATCGGTCACATAGATAACGACGTCCGAGCCAGTTTGGAAGGCGGAGATCACCGTCGCCGTCTCCCGCTCCGTGTATTTGTCGGCGTTGTCGAGCAGATTGAAGATGACCTGCACAAGCAGCTTGGGGTCACCTCGCACCAGGGGCAAATCGCGCGGCAGGTCGATCACCGTCGCCCGTTTCGGGAAGCTGCGGCCCGCGGCCTTGGCGGCTTCACGCACCACATCGCCGATATCGATCCATTCGCGTTTGAGCTCGAGCGCCCCCGCTTCCAGCCGCGTCATGTCGAGTAGGTTCGAAACGAAACGTGATAGCCTAGCGGCTTCTTCCTCGATCGTGGCGAGCAGATCGGAGCGTGCCGCCTCGCTCATACGTTGGCCCAAGGTCCGAAGGCTGGTGACAGAACCAACGATCGAGGCCAACGGTGTTCGCAAGTCGTGGGAAATAGATGAGAGCAGGGCTGAGCGCAATCGCTCGCTTTCGACCATTGCTTGGGCGCGCATCGTTTCCTCCGAAAGTTGGGCGCGCTCAATGGCGATGGCCGTCTGCTCCAGCATGGCGGCGAGCACTCGATCGACCTCGGAGGGCAACTGGTTCATCCCGGCCTTGGGTTGCAAGCCGACAACGCCGACGACGCCTCGTGACGCAACAAGCGGACGAAACTGAAACAGCGCGCTAGGAAGGGTCGATGTTTGATGGCCCGCGACCTCGCGGTGCGTGGATGCCCAGCGTGCCGCCGCCAGATCGGCAGTCCCCAGCTGATCCTCGGGCGGCCAAGCCGCCTTGATCGCCAGATCCTTGCCGTCATCAAGCAGCACGATCGCTGTGCCATCGACGCTGGCTGCGAGCGTCCCCGTCACGGTCACCAGCAGGTCGTCGAATTTGCTCGCGCCCGACAACTTACGGGAGAATTCATAGAGACGCTGCGTGCTGGCGTTTCGGCGGCGGATGGCATCGGATTGTTCCCGAACCCTGCCGGCCAAGCCACCCGTGAACACGGCGACGATCAGAAATATGACGAGTGCAAAAAGCTCGTGCGGCTCGGCGACGGTAAACGAATAGATCGGCGGTATGAAGAAGAAATTGTAGGCAAAGAAAGAGAGGAAGGCGGCGGTGATCGCCGACGTCACGCCCTGGGAGAGGGCGCAATAGAGTACGGCGGTAAGAAACAGCATCGATAGATTGGGCAAGTTGAACCAGGACTGTAGCACCATGCCCAGGCAAACTGTCCCGCCGACCGAGGCGATCGCGGTTGCGTAAACAGAGAAATTGCTGCTCAGGTTTGGTAATCTGAACAATGGGGCCGAGCGATCCGAAGCACCCTCTGTCACCACCAGCACGGCGACATCGTGCGCCCGGCGGAGGACTTCGTCAGTGAGCGATCGACCGCGAAGCCGCGCCAGCCAGTCGGCGCCAGAACGTCCCATGACGATCTGAGTGATGTTTTCACGCCGTGCGTAGCGCAGGAGCTCGGCCGGCAAGTCCTGAGCGCTCAGCCGAGACGTCTCCGCTCCCAGACGGCGGGCCAGTCTTAGGATATCGTCGAGCCGCTTCAACTCGGCCTGATCGGTGGTTTCCGAGCCCGGGCGTTCGAGATGAATCGCGACAAGGGACGCCTTCATGCCCTTTGCCATGCGGCTCGCCGTACGCAAGACGGTCTCGGAGCGCGCGTCGCTACCAACCAGCACCAGAAGTCGATCAGCCGTAGGCCAGGGCCCCTCGATCTCGTTCTCGCGCAACAGCGAGAGCATCTCGTCATCGACCTGTTCCGCCGTCCGCCGCAGCGCCAGCTCCCGCAACGCGGTCAGGTTGCCGGGCTTGAAGAAATTGTCGATCGCACGGCGTGCGTTGTCGGGCAGATAGACCTTGCCCTCTTTCAAACGCTGGATCAGGTCGTCAGGTGTGATGTCGACAACGACGATCTCGTCCGCCTGCTCGAGCACGGTGTCGGGCACGCGCTCACGCACCACGATGCCGGTAATGCGCGAGACAACATCGGAGAGGCTTTCCAGATGCTGGATGTTCATCGTCGTCCAGACGTCGATGCCGGAGTTCAAAAGCTCTTCGACATCCATGTAGCGCTTGGGATGCCGGCTCGTCGGCGGATTCGAATGGGCGAGTTCGTCGACCAAGACGAGCGCCGGCTTTCTGGCCAAGGCGGCATCGATATCGAACTCGGTCAGGGTATGCTTATTGTACTCGACGGTCTTGCGCGGCAATACATCCAAGCCGGCGAGCATTGTCTCGGTCTCGGAGCGGCCGTGGGTTTCAACGACGCCCGCGACGACATCGATACCCTCGGTCTTGGCCTGCTTGGCGGCTGACAGCATGGCGTAGGTCTTGCCGACGCCCGGTGCCGCGCCAAGGAACACTTTGAGGCGGCCACGCCGTTTGGCCGCGCTCTCACGCTGAACGCGCGCCAGCATGGCCTCGGGGGTCGGCCGCTTGTCGCGAGCGCCGGCCAAATCGGCCATGCAATATCCTCCGCATCACGCCGCTGGCAAGGCATCAAGGGCGAGGTTGAGTCCGAGCACGTTGACCTCGGGCTCGCCGAAAACGCCAAGACTGGGTGCTTCGATGTGATCTTGCACCAACCGCCGCAGTTTGTCCTCGGGCAAGTGCCGGGCCCTTGCAACGCGCGCGACCTGAAGAAGAGCGAAGGCAGGGCTGATGTGGGGATCAAGGCCGCTGCCGGAAGTCGTCACGGAATCGGCTGGAACGATGACGGTGCCGGTCGATGCCTTCAGCCTAGTAACGTCTGCCGCCACACGGTCATGTAGAAGCTTGGAAGTCGGGCCTAGGTTCGATCCACCTGAATTGGCGGCATTGTAGGGCGCATCGATTGTTTTGGTCGCGTCTTTGGGATCCGGAGCGTTGGTTGCCGAGGGCCGAGGTTGGAAATAGCGGTCGCTGCTGAACGGTTGGCCGATCAGGCGCGAACCGACGATTTTGCCGTTGGTGGTGACTAGGCTCCCGTTGGCCCTGGCTGGAAACGCGACCTGCGCGATGATGGTGATCGCCAGCGGGTAGACGAGCCCCGTGAGCAGCGTGAACAACAGCAGCATGATCACGGCAGGTCTCACATGGGGCAGCAGCGCATGATCGACGACGGGTGAAAGGGGGCTGCTCGCGACGTTTGCCGAGCCAGCCTCGCCACCAAGGGCGCGAAGATCGTGGTTCATGGAAATCTCCTCAAATCAGATGCGCGAACTGCACCAGTTCATCGATGATCTTGATGCCAATGAACGGCGCAACCAACCCGCCGAGACCGTAGATCAGCAGATTGCGCCGCAGGAGTGCCGCAGCGCCCACTGCCCGGTAGGGGACGCCTTTTAGCGCCAGCGGGATCAGTGCGACGATGATGAGCGCGTTGAAGATGATCGCAGAAAGGATCGCGCTCGACGTCGAAAGCTGCATGATATTGAGGGCCTGCAGCTCGGGGAAGGTCACCATGAACATGGCCGGGATGATCGCGAAATACTTAGCGACGTCGTTGGCGATGGAGAATGTCGTCAACGAGCCGCGCGTCATGAGCAACTGCTTGCCGATCTCCACGACTTCGATGAGTTTGGTCGGGTTGCTGTCGAGATCGACCATATTGCCGGCTTCGCGCGCTGCTTGGGTGCCGGTGTTCATGGCGACACCCACGTCGGCCTGGGCGAGTGCCGGAGCGTCGTTGGTGCCGTCGCCGCACATGGCGATCAACGCGCCTCTCGCCTGCTCCTTGCGGATATAGGCAAGCTTGTCCTCGGGTGTCGCCTGCGCCAGAAAATCATCGACGCCGGCTTCGGAGGCGATGGCCGCCGCGGTGATCGGGTTGTCGCCCGTCACCATGACCGTTTTGATGCCCATGCCGCGCAAGGCCGCAAAGCGCTCCTTGATGTCCGGCTTGACCACGTCCTTGAGGTGAATGACGCCGAGCAGGCGTCCGTTCTCGCAAACCGCAAGTGGGGTCCCGCCGCTGCGTGCGATCACGTCGACGGACTGACGGAAGGCCGGGGGCGTGGTGGCGTTGGTCAAGCCGACTTGAATGAGGATGCCATCAACCGCGCCCTTGCGAATGCTGCGTCCGCCAAGATCGATCCCCGACAGCCGCGTCGTCGCCGAGAACGGAATATAGGTCGGCGTCCCGCCTTTGAGGTCCGGCTCGCCGAGCCCAAATTTGCTCCTTGCCAAAGCGAGGATCGACCGACCTTCGGGAGTATCGTCGGCCAGGCTCGACATCAGGGCGGCTTCGGCCAAGCTCTGCTCGGTCACACCGGGGGCGGGCAGGAATTCACTCGCCATCCGATTGCCATAGGTGATCGTGCCGGTCTTGTCCAAGAGCAGCGTGTCGACATCGCCCGCGGCCTCCACGGCACGTCCAGATGTGGCGACCACGTTGAATTGGACCAGCCGGTCCATGCCCGCGATGCCGATGGCCGAGAGCAATCCGCCGATGGTTGTCGGGATAAGCGTGACGAGCAGCGCAACGAGCACCGTCATCGGCACTAGGGTGCCAGAATAAGCCGCCAGAGCCCAAAGCGTGACGATGGCTATGAGGAACACTAGGGTCAGCCCGGAGAGCAGAATGCCGAGCGCGAGCTCGTTCGGCGTCTTTTGCCGCTCGGCGCCCTCGACCAGCGCGATCATGCGATCCAGAAACGTCGAACCCGGCGCCGCGGTGATTTTCACGACGATCCAATCGGAAAGTACGGTGGTGCCACCGGTGACCGCCGATCGGTCACCGCCCGCTTCGCGGATTACAGGCGCCGATTCGCCTGTGATCGCCGACTCGTTGACCGAAGCCACGCCCAGTACGACCTCGCCGTCGGCCGGAATGACGTCGCCCGCCTCCACACGCACCAGATCGCCCACCGACAACTCGGCTGACGGTGTCGGCTTGTAGATGTCCGATTTGGGGTCCTCTGGCCACAGCAGCCGCTTGGCCATCACATCGGACCGCGTTGCCCTCAGTGCGTCGGCCTGTGCCTTGCCGCGTCCCTCGGCGATGGCTTCGGCGAAGTTGGCGAACAGGACCGTGAACCATAGCCAGGCCGCGATCTGACCAGAGAAAAGCGGATTGCCGGTCGCGGTGACAATCTCTCGCACGAAGACCAGGGTCACCAGGACCGCGCCAACGCCGGTCACGAACATGACCGGATTGCGTACGAGCACGCGCGGGTCGAGCTTGATCACCGCATCGAGAGCGGCCCGTGTAAGGATGCCGGAATTCAAGAGGGATGTGCTTACGTTTTTGCTTGCCATGACGATCACCTTAAAAAGTCTTGCCGGCGAGCATCTGAAAGTGCTCGACGATCGGACCAAGGGCGAGTGCGGGGAAGTATTCGAGACCGCTGAGGATCAGAATGACACCGATCAACAGGCATACGAACAGCGAGCCGTGGGTCGGAAAGGTTCCAGCTGAGGCGGCGACTTTCTTTTTCGCCGCCAGCGATCCGGCGATGGCTATCACCGGGATGACGTATGCGAACCGTCCAGCCAGCATGGCGAAGGCCGTCGTGGTGTTGAACCACGGCGTATTGGCATTGAGGCCAGCGAAGGCCGAACCGTTGTTGCCAGTAACCGACGTGTAGGCGTAGAGAATCTCGCTGAGGCCATGCGCGCCGTTGTTATTGAGGCTGGCGATCGCCGACGGCAGAACGGCCGACACGGCCGAGAAGCCGAGGATGCTCAGTGGAAGAATGAGCACCGCCAGCATGGCCAATTTCATCTCCCGGGCCTCGATCTTCTTGCCCAGATATTCCGGTGTCCGGCCGACCATCAGCCCAGCAACGAACACCGCCAGGATCGCTATGACGAGGATACCGTAGAGGCCCGAGCCAACTCCGCCAGGCAGGATTTCTCCGAGCTGAATAAAGAACATCGGTATAAGCCCACCCAACGGCGTGAGCGAATCGTGCATGGCGTTGACGGCGCCACACGATTCCGCCGTGGTGACGGCCACGAACATCGCTGTCATGGCTTGGCCAAACCGGGTCTCCTTGCCCTCCATGTTGCCGCCCGCCGAGTCCACGCCCAACGATGCGAGCAAGGGTGTACCCGCGGTTTCAGACCAATAGACGACGCCAATACCGGTGATCAGCAGCACCGCCATCGCGGCCAGTAGAGCGTGGCCCTGCCGAGCATCTCGAATCATGCGACCAAACATGAATACGCATGCAACCGAAACCACCATCATGCTCCAAATGGCGATCACGTTGGAAAACGCGCTGGGGTTCTCGAACGGGTGCGCCGAGTTGGCGTTGAAAAAGCCGCCACCATTGGTGCCGAGCTGCTTGATGGCCTCTTGGCTGGCCATGGGCCCCATCGAGATAGTTTGCTTGGCCCCTTCCAGGGTCATTGCATCGACAGTTCCCGTCAAGGTTTGGGGCACACCGGAAAGGCCCATCAGAAGCGCGACAGCGATTGAAAGCGGCAGCAGCACATAAAGAGTGATGCGCGTTAGATCGACCCAGAAATTGCCCAGAGTTCTGGCCTGCGAGCGCACGAATGCGCGCGTCATGGCGACGGCCAAGGCGATGCCCATAGCCGCGGACAGGAAATTGTGGACGGTCAACCCGGCCATTTGCACGAAGTGGCTCATCGTCGTTTCGCCGCCGTAGGCCTGCCAATTCGTGTTGGTTACGAAGGAGGCGGAGGTATTGAACGCCAAGTCGGGCGGCACGGCATCGAAGCCTTCCGGATTGAGCACCACCGGCAGCAGAAATTGCAAGCGCTGCATGGCATAAAGCAGCAGGAAACTCGCAAAGCTGAACATCAGCATCGCCAGCGTATAAGCCAGCCAACTTTGCTCCTTTGCCGGATCGATGCCAGAGAGTTGGTAGAAACGCACCTCTAGCGGCTTCACATAGCGCATCACATTCGTATCGCGCCCCTCGACCACCGCGGCAAGAAATCGCCCAAGTGGTAGCGCCGCGGCGACCGCCGCGAGCAAGACAACGATAATCTGCAGCCAACCGACGAGGGTCATGGCAGCACCTTTTTAATATTCGAGATGACTTTGGTATTCGGCTCAGAACCATTCCGGCTTGAGCAGGGTGATGAGCAGATAAACGCTGAGGCACACCGCCAAGACAAGGCCGATCAGGGGTTCGATCATCGCGACCTCCTCACAGCCAATCGCAAGCGCGAGCGTAAACCGCGAGTGCCGCAAAAATGGCGCAGCCAATCGCGATATAGTAGAGGTCCAACATGAGAGCATCTCCTTGAACTTGATCGCCGGCACGTTCGGCCGATCGACATAAGGAAGCGATGTGGAAGATGGCTGCCGCGCATAAGGACGGCATAAAGATCGAGGACGCCCGGATTTGCCAAGCTGGGGCGACCAAATTCTAGTGTGGTCGCGGCAGTAAGAGCCGATCAACACGTCAGAAGCCTAGTTGCAATTTGCGATCCGCGGTTGATCAGGATCAACCGTGTGTTCACGACGTGGCGGGGAGCTATGTCGATCCGCTTGCTACAGGGGACGATCGCCGAGAATATTGCGCGTTTTCGGTGGCGATGCCACCAGTGCGCGGATCATCTCGGCAGCCAAGTCGGCTGGCGTGCACGACCTCATTTTGCATCTGCCGCAAGGTTACGACACCCGGGTCGGGGACGTCGGGACGGCACTGCCGGCAGGCCAACGTCAGCGAGTGGCCCTGGCCAGGGCGCACTATGGGGATCCGTTTCTGGTGGTGCTCGACGAGCCCAATTCGGACCTGGATGCGAATGTCGATCAGCCCGACAGTAGTTTCCGGGTTATCTGGCGGGATTGGATTCAAGGCGGGCAATTCCTCATCATAAGCTCATTCCCGACATGCCCGCCGAGGTCCATATCGAGACGCCAAAGCGATCGGCCTTGTCCTATTTTGTCAAACCGCTGACGGACCAAGTCGCACTTGCCTCCAAGCATCGCTGAACGGGAATGCTGCTCCAACCGCCGACCGCCCGGACCAGCAGGTTCAAAAGTTCATGCTGAGAGTTCGGTATCCGGGCAGCATTCATGCCCTTGCCCATTGCTCGCGCAAGAAATCGTGACCCGATCGATAGACTTCCTCATATGTCGGGAAGAAGTCGCGCCAAACTCTTGTGGCGGCCGCCAGGGCGGGTAGCGCCCGTCCGAACGCCTCGATCGTGCACCAGCCGCTGTACCCTCCGCGCTTCAGCGCCTGCATGGTCGGCGCCCATGGCACATGGCCCTTGCCTGGCGTGCCACGATCATTTTCCGAAAAATGCACGTGGTTGATGAACGGCATGTTCGGACCGATGACGCCAACGGGATCCTTCTCTTCGATGTTTGTATGAAACGTATCGTAAAGGAGACCATAGTGCGATGAATTGACCGCTCGCACGATAGTGGCGGCATCCTCGACCGTGTTCAAAACGTAGCATTCGAAACGGTTCAACGGTTCGACCGAAAGCTTGATATCGCGCTTGGCGGCGTATGCTGCCGCCTGCTTGTGCACGTCCACGACATTGGCGCGCTCCGTGGCCGTCGGGGGCGCGCCCGAAAAGATACCAAGGGGTTGGTGAAATGGACCGGCAACCAGTTCGCCACCAGCAGCCTCCACGCAATCAATGGCCCAGGAGATGTGTTGCAGGGCGCCTGCGCGGATTGCCGCTTCGCTGCTCATGCAGTCGTGCGCCACATCGGGCATTACCGTTACGCCCGTTGATCGCAATCCGTTGTCCCTGAGCGCTTGGCCAACTTTGCGGTAATGCTCGGGAGAGCCCTCGAATAGGGGGAGCTCGACGCCGTCATAGCCGGCTCGCTTTAGGTCCGCGAGGATGGGGAAATGTTCCTCCGTGACATGGCCGGTCCAAAGCAGAAGGTTGAAGCCGAGCAACATGACGCGTACTCCTGTGAGCTAGGACCTTTGTTGCGGCCAGCGGTTGTTGACGACGATTGCTATAGCTAGGGCAACTGCGGTCGCCCCAACGCCCCAAACGAATGGCATTCGATAAAAAGGATCGCTCGTGTCAGGCGCAAGCGCATTGACAAAGAACACACCAAAGAGGTGCGCCGCTGCAATCGACAGCAACATGATGACGCAAAAAATCAGGGCGACGATCAATCCGGCATTGACGAGGGAGCCGACCGGGATACCTGGTTGGCACAACGGCAACAGATTGTTGACCAGTCCGGCCAGCACAACGAGAACACATCCAGCCCCGAATAATGTCAGGCTGAACGGTTGGAAAATCAGTACCAGGGCGAAAATGCCAAGGCCGATAATCGCGTACTCCATGCGCAAGGCTGTGCTGGCGCTCATACCACCCGCGGCGCCCCTTGCCGCTTGACTTGCCGCTTCGGTCATGTGCGCACCGCCTGTCCGCTGGAATCGAATACATGCGTCTGCCGGGCATCGGCCTTCAAATGCAGAGTGTCCCCAGGCCTGATGCGCGCCTCGCGAGGTAGCACGACCCGGATATCGCTGCCCCGGGCGGTGCGAGAATGCACCAGTGTCTCAGCGCCCAACGGCTCGATCAGCTCGGCTGAGAGCGTCAGGGTATCGGCCGCCGCCGACCCATTTGGAAAGAGCGCGCGCGGACGGATGCCGATGGTGACTTTACCCTTGGGGAGCTTGCCGACCGCAGGGTCGACCTCGAGCCGCATCGCATTTCCGTCCACCGAGAAAACGCCTTTGCCGTTCTCCATGCCCTCGAATTGCGCCTCTAGCAGATTCATTTGCGGCGTGCCGATGAAGCTTGCGACAAAAACATTCCTTGGCTTTGCGAAGACGATGTGGGGAGAGGCGACTTGCTCGATAACGCCGTCGCGCATGATGGCGATGCGATCCGCCATAGTCAGCGCCTCGAGCTGGTCGTGAGTTACGATGACCGTCGCCTTGGAAAGACTGGAAAGGACACTCTTGATCTGACTACGCATGGACTGTCGCAGTTCGATGTCGAGGCGACTGAGCGGCTCGTCGAACAGGAAGCAATTGGGATCGCGCACGACGGCACGGGCCACGGCGACGCGCTGCTTCTCGCCTTCTGAGAGTTTGTTGGTCATCCGGTCGAGTATACTCTGAAGGTGCAGGAGGTCGGCGACTTTGGCTACGCGCGCCGCCGCGGTCACTTCGTCGAGCCGCTCATAGTGTAGCGGAAACATGATGTTCTGACGCACGGTCAGCGCTGGATAGAGTGCGTAGAATTGAAAAACCATGGCGATGTCGCGTTGTTGCGGCGACAGGTCATTCATCCGCTTGCCCGCTATCAGCACCTCGCCGGAATTGGCCCGTTCAAGTCCGGCGATTATGCGCAAAGTCGTGGTCTTGCCGCAGCCCGACGGCCCCAGGAGGCACACCACCTCGCCCGCCGCGACCGACAGGTCGATGTCGTTGACGGCGGTGAAGGAGCCGAATCGCTTCGTGATGTTCTTGAGTTCGATCGTCGACATCGGGGTTTTGGCTATTTCTTTATGGTTCCGAAGGTGACGCCGCGCAAAAGCTGATCCTGCAACGCGAAAGTCACGATGATGACCGGTATCAAGAACAGGGTTTCGATCGCAGCCAGCAGGCCCCAGCGGACTCCCATGTCTCCGCCAATGGTCTGGGCCATCGCCACGGGCACGGTTCGTGTTTCGACGCCCGACAGCAGCAGTGCGAACAGAAACTCGTTCCAGGTCAAGATTAGGCCGAAGACGGCCGTAGCAGCCAATCCCGCATAAACTTGTGGCAAGCAGATCTTGAAGAAGACCCGGATGTCGGACGAACCGTCGAGCCGCGCGGCATCCTCGACATCTGGCGACAGTTCATCGAAGAAGCTCTTCATCATCCATATCGTGAATGGAAGGTTGAACGCTGTGTACAGTGCAATGATGCCGGCATAGGTGCCTGCCAACCCCGTCACCCGGAAGACAATGAAAATCGGGATGATGACGACGATGGCGGGAAGCATGCGCGTCGACAGAATCATGAACAAGTAGGTGTCGTTGCCCTTCAGCGGATAGCGTGAGAAGCCGAAGGCGGCAACAGTGCCAAGGACGAGGGCCAGCAGCACGCTCGTCGAGGCGATGAAGATCGAATTGAAGAAGTAGAGCGTGAATCCAGTATTCTGAATGGGCCCGCCAGCTGAGTAGGCGCGATTGAACACGCCGAGAAAATTCTCCAAAGTCGGGGTAAAGATGAACTTGGCCGGAACGGCGAGCGCGTCGTTGTAGGTCTTGAAGGAGGTAAGGATGATCCACAAGACCGGGAAAAAGTAAATGAAGCTCACTATGAAGGCTAGAAGCGTTCGTCCCCAACCGGCTTCGCTGACGCCTGAGGCAGGAAGCAAGCCGAGGCGTTCAACGAGGGATCGGATCGAGGTGGACGCCGGTGTAGTCGCGCTGGAAACGCTAGCGGCCGGAGTAATTGATTCGGTCATGGTGCCTCAGTTTCCTTCGCGCGCTGGTTGGCGAAGTAGAGATAGAGATTGGTCAGCACGATGACGGTGAATAACAAAATATAGGCGAGCGCCGTTGAATCGCTTGTCTTGTTGTTCTCAAAGGCCACGCGAAAAACCTTGATTGCGATCGTTTCGGTTGCGGTACCAGGGCCGCCCTGGGTCAGGAGAAAGGGTAGATCGAATAGTTTGAACGCCTCGATCGTGCGGAACAGAAGTGCCAGCAGGAGGAGACCGCGGATATAGGGAAAGGTGATCGACCAAAATTGCCGCCAGGCCGAAACGCGGTCGATGGCCGCCGCTTCGTAGAGGTATTTCGGCACGCTGACGAGCCCCGCCAGTACCAACAGCATGACGAACGGCGACCACATCCAGGCGTCGGCGATCACGATCCCGGCGCGGGCGCCCCATACCGAATTCATGAGTATGTAGGGCTCTCCCGTCATCAAACGAACGGCCTGCGACAGAAGCCCGAAGGTTGGATCGTAGTAATACCGAAAGAACGCGCCGACGGCGACAAACGACAACATCATCGGTGTCAACACCAGGATCAACAGATATCGTCGCAACGGAAATCGCTTGGAGAACAGCACAGCGAGCAGAAAACCGACGATCATCTGCGTGCTTACCGTGAGGACAGCCAGGATGACCGTGTTGTGCAGCCGGTCCCAAATATCCGGGTCGTTCAGTATCCTGGCGTAGTTGTCGAGTCCGACCCAAGTCGGAGCCCGTGCCCGGTTGGCGTGGTACGAAAAAAAAGATAGGCCGAATGACCATAGCAGCGGAAAAATGTTCATGAGGAACAAGAGTGTCAGCGCCGGGGTGACCAGTAGGCCGCCGGTGTAGCGGCCCCAAGCGTTGACGATCAGGGTAGCAACCAGCACGGCACACAGCACAGCCGACAACCAAAAGGAAGCGATCGGCGGCAACACAGCGACTGCCAGCGGCATGCCGACAAGGAACCCGATCAGCGCCGCCGGCCAATTGTCCCACCTCGGTGCAATCAGACGTTCGACGAGGATGGCGGATGGCGGAGCGTCAGTAAGCGGCATGTCGCGAGATCACAGCGGTAGGAAAAATGCAGATGGGATAGGGTCCGGGTTTGACAGTCTGACGGCCGCCGCACCAGGCTGGTGCGGCGGCCCGAGCGCCCCGAAACTACTTGATGCGACCTGCGTCCTTGAGGGTCTTTTCCTGGAACGTCGCGATGTTGTCCAAGGTCTTCTTGGCGTCCTGTTGACCGGTAACAGCCTTGGTGAATTCCTCTTGTTGCTCGGTCAGCAGTTCAAAGAATTCCGGGATGTGCCAAAAATCCTTCTGCCAGTCGAGACTTGCCGCCCAGGTGCGGTTCCACGGACGAAACGTCACGTAGGCGGGGTCAGTGTAGACCGATTTCAAAGCGCTCTGGCCGCCGGCTTGCGCGAAGGCGATCTGGGCATCTTTGGACAGCCACCACTTGCAGAAGTCGAGAGCCTCCTTGTTCTGGGCGTCGGTGTTCCAGGTCATCAACACGAACGGCTGACCGCCGATTACCGACCATTTCTGAACGCCCTTGTCTGTTTTGAGTCCGGGCAGCTGGGCGAAGGCGACCTTGTCGGCGACCTTCGAAGTGTCGGCATGGATCGAGCTCTCGGCAAACCCGATCCACTCCAAGTTGCTCGCCACCTTTCCAGCGCGGAAAAGCTCGTCCGTCTTGAAGATGTCGAGGTTACCTGTCGTGCCTTCGGGCGGCATATATTGCACGAAGGAGAGGAGGTGCTTGAACGAGTCCACGGCAGCCGTCGAGTTTACGACGCCTTCGGCGTGCGCGTTGGGTTGCTTGGTCTCGTCCCAGATATCACCGCCATGCTGCCAGAGAAATTCGTAGACGGAGGTGGTGAAGAAATCATAGCCCTTGCCGACCTGGAACTCGACGCCGAAGAAATCGTCGTCGAGCGCCTTGCCCATCAGCATTTCGCCCTTCTTTCGCTTGAAGAACTCGCCGATGTCCTTGTAGTTGTCCCAGGTGATGGCATCCATCTCTTCCGGAGCGCAGGGCAGTTTGTATTTGTATTTGTCCATGAAGTTCTTCTGCTCGGTCGCGTCGCAGAAGACGTCCTTGCGGTAATAGTTGACGACCAGATCCGGCATCTGCGGGAAACCGTAGAGCTTGTCTGATTTATACGGGTAGGTTGAATAGGAGTCCTTGACCGCTGGATGCAGGTCTTTGAACACGGCTTGCAGGCCGGGATCGGCGTCGACGTATTTGTTGATGTTCAGATAATAGCCACCCTCGATGAAGGCGCCGAGCCATTGGCTATCGGACACCGCCATGTTGTACTTCTTCTCGCCGGAGGTGAGCGAGGCATTCAGACGAGTGTAATAATCAGGCCAGGGAATGAAGTCGACGTCCAGTTTCACGGTGTTGCCGGACTTCGGTTTGTAGTTCTTGTCGAAAAGGTCCTTCATGATGTGGGTCGGCGGCCAATCAGGTACCGCCATTTTCAAGGTGATCTCGTCTGCCCGGGTAGGCGAAAGCGCTGTTCCCGACATCATGATCATCGCCGCCACACCGGTGGCTAGCGTCAGTTGCTGCAGTTTCATTTTTCTTTCCTCCCTACGGCTACGATTTACTGAGGCGTCACGATTGCCGGCGAACCGCCGTCCCGTCGCGACCACGGAAAAGGTGAAGTTTGGCGGGATCGATGACGATCGGGATGCTATCCCCCGGCTTCAGGCCGAGCGCCAAGTTTTCGGGCAGCACGATGCGCAGCGCCTGGCCGCCAGCATTCAGCGAAACAATGGTGACATCACCCAGTGGCTCAAGCTGCTGAATAGACGGGACAAGACTCGGCGAGGCGCCTTGCGCCAGCCGCAAATCCGCAGGTCGCACGCCCAGAACCAAGGGTTCGCCTGCAACCAAGCCGTCGACTGTGCTGGGCCTCGGCAAGCGGCCAAAGGGTGTCTCGAGCATGGAGCCGTCGTCGGCGACCGTGACATCGAGGGTGTTCAAATGCGGCGAGCCGATCTTGCTGGCGACGTAAAGATTGGCCGGCCGCTCATAGAGGTCGTCGGGCGAGCCTTGTTGCACCACCCGGCCATCGCGCATGACAGCGATTTCCTCGCCCATCGACAACGCCTCCAGTTCGTCCGGAGTCGCATAGACGACGGTCATGCCAAACTGTCGGTGAAGGCGCTTCAGCTCGGCACGCATTTCGTGCCGCAATTTAGCGTCGAGATTGGTAAGCGGCTCGTCCAGCAGCAGGATCTTCGGCTGACGGATTAGCGAGCGCCCAAGCGCCACGCGCTGCTGCTCGCCGCCCGAGAGTGTGGCTGGCTTGCGCTCCAGCCGGTGACTGAGCCGTAGCATCTCCGCCGTTTGGCGCACGCGCTTGTCGATATCGGCGCGAGCCAAGCCTTCCTCCACCAGTGGATAGGCGAGGTTCTGTGCTACCGAAAGATGCGGATAGAGCGCAAAGGATTGGAACACCATCGACACGCCGCGCCCCTTGATCGGAGCATTCGACATGTCGAGGCCGGCGATGATCACGCTGCCGCTGTCAGGCCGCACCAGTCCAGAAATCGTGCGCAGAGTGGTAGTCTTGCCAACCGAACTCGGGCCGAACAGTGCAAAGAAGCGACCCTCGGCTACTTCGAAGCTGAGGCCAGTAAGCGCGCGAACGCTGCCGTAGCTCTTGACGACGTCTCGCAGTGCAAGCGCTGTCGTTGCTCCGCCTACCATCCGCATCTCGCGAGCAAATTGGCCAATTATGCCCTCATTCCCGGCTTTTCCCATTGCCCCGACCGTGCCGAGCGCAACACGGCATCAGTCACTTGATCGGTGGCAAGGGCCTCGCGGAACGTGGGTCCAGCCGGTTTGCCGCTGGAGAGCCCCTCGATAAAGTCCGCCACCTGGTGGATGAATGTGTGCTCGTAGCCGATCTGCAATCCAGGAACCCACCAGTGGTTCATGTACGGATGGTCACCGTCCGTAATGTGCAGCGAGCGCCAACCGCGCACCTTGCCCTCATCGCGATGATCAAAGTATTGCAAGCGGTGGAGATCGTGCAAATCCCAGGCGATCGAAGCGTTCTCACCGTTGATTTCGAGCGTGTAGAGCGCCTTGTGGCCCCGAGCGTACCTGGTCGCCTCGAATGTCGCGAGCGAGCCGTTGTCGAACCGAGCGAGGAACAGTGAGGCATCGTCGATCCCGACTGGTTCAACCTTTCCGGTGAGATTGTGCATGCGTTCCGTGACGAACGTTTCGGTGATGGCGCTCACCTTGTCGATGCCGCCATTCAACCACATCGCGGTGTCGATGCAATGCGCCAGCAGATCGCCCGTCACCCCGCTTCCGGCGACACCAACATCGAGCCGCCACAAGCCGGCGCCGCCCTGCGGCAACTCCTTTGAGATTGTCCAGTCCTGCAGGAACTTGGCCCGGTAGTGGAAGATCTTTCCGAGCCTTCCTTCGTCAATGAGCTGCTTGGCGAGTGTGACGGCGGGTACCCGGCGATAATTGTACCACACCATGTTCGCCACCTTGGCCGTTTCCACGGCCTCGGTCATCCTCAGTGCCTCGGCGGCGTTGCGGCCGAGCGGCTTCTCGCACATCACCATCTTGCCGGCCTTGGCCGCGGCGATGGCGATCTCGGCATGGGTATCGTTGGGGCTCGCGATATCGATGAGATCGATGTCGGTCCGGGCGACAAGCGCCCGCCAGTCGGTCTCGTAGGACTGATAGCCCCAGTTCGCTGCAAATCCGTGCGTTTTGTCGTTGTCGCGTCCGCAGGCAGCCTTGAGGACCGGTTTGTAGCCAAGTTCGAAGAATTGGTTGACCTTACTCCAGGCATTTGAGTGTGTACGGCCCATGAAACCGTAACCCACCATGCCGACATTGAGTGGCTTCTTGTCAGCCATCATTGCACCCAACCGTGTGCGTCGCGAACCTTGATCATGGCAGCAAGAATGTCGTTCCAGGTCTGCTGTTTCATCATCTCTGCGTTGGGGAACATACAACCGTCCCAGCAGATATGTTGGCACGCGCGCGTCAGTTGGCCATTGTCGTCGCGCAGCCAAAAGCCGGCGGCCTGGGTGATGTCAAGTTTGCCGTTGGGATCCTTGGCCATGCAGTGGCGGCCGGTCTTGTCATGTGACCCCGACCCCTTCACCGTCGCGTCGTTCTGCGCGACATGAAAATCGATCGTCCAAGGACGCAAAGCGCCCGCGACGATCTTGAGGGCGGCGTTCAGTTCGGCTCGGTCCTTCCAATCATAGCCCTCGGGCAGAACGCGATGTTCCGGAGCGTTGTAGCCCATGGTATAAAGAAGAGTATGTGCCATATCGGCCTGAAAACCGATCGTCTTTGGTCGCTCGACCATTTCCAGGAGCTCGACCATGTGCTTCCAGCTATGCATGCCACCCCAGCAAATCTCACCCTCCGCCGCCAACCGTTCGCCATACGATTCGGCGACATCGCAGGCTTGCCGAAAGGTCTCGGCGATCTTCTTCTGATTGCCGACCGGGTCGACCGCCCAATCGTGGACGCCGGCAGCGGAATCGATCCGTACAACGCCTGACGGTCGTACCCCGATGTCCCGCAGCTGTTTGCCTATGCGGCAGGCCTTTTCGACCATCGAAACGAAGCGTTTGCGCTCCTCCGCGGTACCCATCGCCGAACCGCCGCCGACGGGGGGCCAGACCGGTGCCACCAGCGAGCCAATGGCAAGCCCATGCCCGTGGATCTTGTTCGCGAGGCGCTGAATATCGTCCCGGCTTGCATCAATCGATGTGTGCGGGGCGGCGAGGAAAAGGTCAACGCCGTCAAACCTCACGCCATCGACGCGAGCCGCGGCGGTAAGCTCAAGCATGGTGTCTAGATCGATCGGCGGCTCGCTGCCCTCGCCCTTACCGACAAGCCCCGGCCACATGGCATTGTGCAATTTGGGAAAAGTGTTTCCAGTCATTGTTCCTCTCCCTTCGACCGGCCTGTTCCGACCGTGCCAATTCAATCCATATAAAGACTTGACGAAGGTTGGCCGTCCGTCAACTAATATATTAATATCACGCGCGGTCGGAGCTGCGCCGAGCTGGCCGGGAGGTCTCACTCAAATTGGCAGCGCGTTTGAAACCCCGCACTTCGTCCTTGCGGCAAGTCATTCACAGGTCTCCGCCTAAGCCAATTGCGGGTTCGCGGTTCGCGCGTCCGTTGTCCTTGGGTGACCAAATCTATGCCATCCTGCGCAAGCGCATCCTCACTGGTGAGGTGCCACCAGGAGCAATCATCGATGAAAGGGCAATCGCTGCCGAGTTCGAGGTCTCACGCACTCCGGTGCGAGAAGCCGTCAAAAAGCTGACGGACGAGAACCTCGTCGAGGTGAAGGCGCAATCACGGACACTCGTCAAGCCGATCAATCGCAAGCTTATCCATGAAGCGTTTTTGATCCGACGGGCTTTGGAAGTGGAAAACGTCAGCCACGCCGCCGAGCGCGCCACCAAAGCCGACATTCAGCGGCTCGAGGATGTCGTCATGTTGCACAAGCTGGCCCTTCAACGCCGGCATTTCGTCGAGGCGATCAAGCTCGATGATGATTTTCATCGCCAGATTGCCGAAATCAGCGACCTGCCACGACTTTGGAAGGCAATCGAGGTGTCAAAGGCCCATCTCGACCGATGCCGTTACCTCACAGTCCCCCAGCCCGGATTCGGGGATGCAACCTTGGTTCAGCACCACAACATCATCAAGGCCTTGGCCCGCAATGACGAAGCCCAATCGCGCCGAATGATGGGCGATCACCTCGACAAGGCCTATCGGGGTATCGTCTCATTCTTGGACGTCATGGAATCGGAACTGCGTGCAAATCCTTCGATGGTGCAGGAAAAGGGGGTGGACGATTAACCCATTCTGTTTCGCACGACAGTTCAAACCAATGTCTTTCGTTTGCCCTTTCTCTGTGCGAACCTTGGTTTGTCCAGCAGCTTCTCCGAGCAGACAGGGCGTCCATGAGCGTCGTTCCCCGCCGACCAACGACAGCCTTCACCAGCATCGATTTCGACCGTCCGGGCCGGCAAATCGGCTTTGTGATGTTCCCGCATTCACCGCACGACGATGCGTGGGGCGTGACGCGCGTGCCGATCGCCGTCGTCGCCAACGGCAAGGGGCCGACGGTGATCATGGAGGGCGGCAACCATGGCGACGAGCATGAGGGGCCCATAGTCATCGGCGAATTGGCGCGGGACCTCGATCCCGCCGCCATCCAGGGTCGACTCATCCTGATGCCGGCCAACAACGTGCACGCCGTAACCGCATCGCTGCGCACCTCACCGATCGACGGTCTCAACTTCAACCGCACTTTTCCCGGCGATCCCGCAGGGACAATCACTCAGCAGATTTCGGCCTACGTGACCGATCACATCCTGCCGCTGGGCGATGCTTTCCTCGATTTGCACTCGGGCGGCTCGTCGCTCGATTTTATTCCGAGCGCGATCATCGAGCCGACGACCGACGAGGCATTGGCCAAGCGCAACACCGAGGCTGCCCGCGCGTTCGATGCCCCGTGCACGGTTGTCGTGCCCAATCTGGGCGACCAGCGCACCGCAACCGCCACGGCGTGCCGCCTCGGGCTGGTTACCATCGGCACCGAGCTGTGCGGCGCGGGTCGGGTGTCGAGCGAGGCGCTCGATGTGTGCCGCCGGGGGGTGCGCAATGTGTTGGCCCATCTCGGTGTCATGGAGGCACCGGCTAGGCCAGCCACCGTGGCCGCAAAGCAAATCCTGGAGCTGCGCGACAGTTCGGCTTACGTCTATGCGCCGTCCGATGGAGTGTTGGAGACTTTCCATGCCCTCGGTACCCCGGTGCGCGCTGGCGAGCCAGGGGGACGGATTCACCGAACATGGGAGCCGGGGCATCCGCCAGAGACCATTTCCTACGCCCGTGACGGCACCCTGTTCGCCCGACGTCATCCGGGCCGAGTGAGGCCGGGCAATTGCTGCCTAGTCGTTGCATCCCCGGTTTAGGTTCTGTCATGCCAGAGCCCGCAAGACCTTTGCGCATCCTGGTTGCTGGAGCGGGCAGCTTCGGCCGCGAGCATCTGAGCAGGCTCGCGAACTGCACCGGCGTTGTCGTGGCAGGCATCGCCGACACCAACGCGGCTACCCTCGATCTCGCGCGAACGCGCTATGGCATCGCCAATTGCCGAACCGATGCGCTCGCCATGATTTCCGCCACTCCGGCCGACGCCGTTGTCGTCGCCACGCCTGCCGCCTCGCATGTCGAGCTAGCGGCCACGGCGCTTGCTCGCAATCTCTGTGTACTCCTGGAGAAACCCATCGCGCCATCGGCGGCCGAGGCCAACCGGTTGTGGGATGCGGCGCGAGCGTCGTCCGGGTTTGTGTTGCCGGGCCATGTGCTGCGCTTCTCCGCGGATCATGCGCGGCTCGTTGCGATTGTCGCCTCAGGCGAGATCGGCGAGGTCCTCTATGTCAATTCGCGCCGGTATCGGGGCGACGATCACGCCCAGCGTTATGCCGATACCGATCCCGTCCTCATGACCCTCATCCACGACATCGACCTCGCGCAATGGATCACCGGATCGGACTTCCGCTCGGTCTTGGCCAGACGGTCCGCCGGCGTTGGATTTCGCTCGATGACCGCCGCCAGCGTGACGACGGCGAACGGCGTGATCTGTGATTTGCGAACCGCCTGGACCCACCCGACCGGAGATCTACCCCCCGACCGATTGGAAGTCGTCGGCGACAGGGGCAGTGTGGAATTGGTAGAGGGTAGGAGTCTAGAGGCCTATCGCAAAGGGCGCCGGATCGTCGATGATCCCACCACCGCGGACGACCCCTTGGGCAACGAGCACGACCACTTTCTGGCGTGTGCCGCGGACCGATCGCGGGCCCGACGTCTCGGCTTGGACGAGGCGCTCGCTGGGTTGAGACTCGCCGATGCGATCTTCGCCTCCTTGCGCCAGGGCCGGGAAGTATCGGTGCCGATATGAAGTTGGCGGACGCCCACATCCATCTGTTCGCCAACGGATACCACCGGCCGGGGTTGCCGGCCTTGTTCGGCGACCGCGAGCTTGAGGCCTACGAGGCCCTGAGGTTGACGCATGGGATCGAGTTGGCGCTGGTGATCGGATACGAAGCCGATGGCATCGATCCGAGCAACAACGCCCATATCCGCCGGCTGAGCGCTTCGCGTAGCTGGCTGCGGACGCTGGCCTTTGCCGATCTCGATGCGGCAGTGGACCTACAGCGCATCGAGCAGTGGATGGATGCCGGTCATCAGGGCCTGGCCATTTATGCGCTCGATAGGGAACGGTCTGATCGGGTGCTGGCCTGGCCGCGGTCCTGTTGGCGGGCGCTCGAGGATCGCCACGCCACCGTCTCGCTCAACACGCGGCCGGAGGCGATCGTCGCGCTCGGGCGATTGATCGCTGCGTGGCCCGGTGTGCAATTCCTCATTTCGCATCTGGGTTTGCCCGGCGTCATCGGTTCCGAGACGCCTGTCCAAACCCCGGCGGAGCGCCTGGCGCCACTGCTCGACCTTGCCCACTTGTCCAATGTCTACGTCAAGATCTCAGGCCTCTATGCGACCAGCCAACCGCCGCATGCGTACCCGCACCTCGGTGCGGACGTCCTGATACAAATGATCTTGTCGGCATTCGGACCCGCGCGGTGCCTTTGGGCGTCGGATTTTTCGCCGGCGCTCGAGTACGTTTCCTTTCCTCAGACCGTCGACTGGCCAGGGTGCGCAACCCTCAGCGTCAGCGATCGGTGCTTGATCTATCGCGACAACCTGTTTCGCCTGCTATCAGTTCGGTAGGACATCGGTCTGCCAATTCGCAGACCAACTCAATTTCGACCGGGAATTAACTGTCTGTGAAAGGCTGGCTGTGGTGATCTCAGTCCACCTTTCAGACGTCGAGGAAGACATCAAGGAAATGTCCAGGTGACAACATTCATCGATCCGATCGAACGCGCCAGGCTCATCGTCGCCCACGACGGGGATAACGCCTTTGACGCCGTTGTGCCTCCGATCGTGCAGACCTCGTTGTTCACATTCCCGTCGCTCGACGAGATGATCGCGACCTACCGGGGTGAGACGAGCCGTTACGTCTACTCGCGCACGACCAACCCGACGGTGCGGGCATTCGAGGAGAAGCTGGCCGCCCTCGAATCGACCGAGGATTGCATCGGTTTTGCCAGTGGCATGGCGGCGATTTCGGGCAGCGTGCTCGCCTTCGTGTCGCCGGGCGATCGTATAGTATGTGTGCGCCATGTCTACCCCGACGCCTACCGCTTCTTCGAGACATTCCTTAAGCGGTTCGGCGTCACGACCGTCTATGTCGACGGCACCGATCCGGATGCGGTCGCCGCGGCCTTGCCTGGAGCTCGGCTGCTCTATCTTGAGAGCCCCAACAGCTGGATGATGGAGGCACTCGAAATCGAGGAGTTGGCGGAAGCTGCGAAAAAGCACGACGTACTGACGGTGATCGACAACAGTTGGGCAACGCCCGTCTTCCAGCAACCGGCGACACTCGGCGTTGACCTCGTTCTACATTCCGCGTCCAAATATATCGGCGGCCACAGCGATACGGTGGCGGGCGTCGTTTGCGGCAGCGCGAGCCACATTGCCACAATCAGGCGCTCGATCCATCCCTATCTTGGTGCCAAACTCGCACCTTTCGAGGCTTGGCTCCTGCTGCGCGGCTTGCGCACACTACCGGTGCGCATGCGGCAGCATCAGACCGCCGCGTTAGATATTGCCAGCCGTCTCAGCCGGTTGGCTTGCGTCAAGGCGATGCATCATCCGAGCCTCAGAAACCGCATGCCGGCTGGGCTCCATGGCTCCTCGGGCCTCTTTGCCTTCGAGTTCGACGACAGCGTCCACATCCCCAACTTTTGCGACCGCTTGAAGCTGTTCAAGCTGGGTGTCAGCTGGGGTGGTCATGAAAGTCTCGTCGTGCCAGCACTCGTCACTCGCGCTCAAGCCGCTGGCCCAAATTCGGCGCTCGATTTTGGCGTATCCGAACGCATGGTGCGCCTGCATGTTGGCCTCGAGGGCGCCGATGCCCTGTGGGCTGATCTGGAACAAGCCATCACGTCCGCCACTCGCCCGTCATGAGCGAACGGAGTATGAAAGGAGGGTAAGATACCGAGATAGCCGACTGACCGACGACAAAAACGCAAGTCTCTAGGGAGAATAGAAATGATCGGAAGACTGATTCTGGCCGCCGCCGCCAGCGCCCTTATGCTGTCCCAGGCGATGGCCGATACAACCCTCAAGCTCGTCGAGGTCATCACGAGTCCCGAGCGCACCGTCACGCTCAAGGAAATCGTCGCCAAGTTCGAAGCCTCCAATCCCGGTACCAAGGTCGAGATCACCTCGCTTCCTTGGGGCCAGGCCTTCGAGAAATTCGCGACCATGGTTTCGGCCGGCGACACGCCCGACGTCGTGGAGATGCCGGATCGCTGGCTGTCGCTCTATGCCAACAACGGTATGCTCGAAAGTCTCGAGCCCTATCTCGCCAAATGGGAGCACACGGCCGAACTCAACGACCGAACACTGCAAATGGGCCGCTTCGTCAAGAACACGGCTTACGCCCTGCCTTACGGGTTCTATCTGCGCGCGCTGTTCTACAATAAGAAGCTGTTCGCCCAGGCCGGCATCGCCGCACCGCCCAAGACGCTCGATGAGTTCGCTGACGACGCCAAGAAGATCTCGGCCATCCCCGGCAAATACGGCTATTGTCTGCGCGGCGGGCCTGGTGGCCTCAACGGCTGGATGATGTTTGGCGCGATCATGAATGGGAGCAACGCCTTCTTCAAGGAGGACGGAACCTCCACCATGACGGACCCCAACTTCGTCAAGGGGTTCACATTCTTGACCGATCTGTACAAGAACGGATACGCGCCGAAGGATGCCGTGAATTGGGGTTTCAACGAGATCGTCTCGGGCTTCTATTCGGGCACTTGCGCCATGCTCGATCAGGACCCCGATGCCCTGATCTCGGTCGCCGAACGCATGAACAAGGACGATTACGATGTCACTCCCTTCCCCAAGGGGCCGGCGGGCAAATCGTTCCCGACGATCGGCTACGGCTCATGGTCGATGTTTGCGAACTCCAAGAACAAGGACCTCGCCTGGAAGCTCATCGCGACGCTCGACGGCCCTGAAGGCAACGTCGCCTGGAACAAGAAAATCGGCGCGTTGCCAATCTACAAGACCGCGGAGAGCGATCCCTTCTATGCCGATCCCAAGTTCAAGGGCTGGTTCGCGGAACTTGGCGACAAGGACGTGACACCGCTCGTCATGCCGACCTACCTCGAGGAATTCGCGTATTTCGCCGACTCGGTTGCGGTGAAATCGAGTCAGCAGGCGCTTCTCGGGCAAGTGAGCCCCGCCGATCTCGCCAAGCAGTGGGGCGATTTGCTGACCAAGGCGCAGCAGAAGTTCTTGGCCAAGAAGTAGTACCACTCAATCCGGCTCGGAGCCTGCGGCAAGCCCGCTCCGGGCCGGATGTGTGCCGCCCCAAGCCCAATTGCATGACTGTGACATGGTAGCCATGACAAAAAAAACGCCGGCCGTCGGGTCGAGGGGCTTCGATCTGGCCAGCGTGCTCGAGCCATGGGTCTACGTCTCGCCAGCCCTCCTGCTCATCGGCGCGATCATGCTGGTGCCGCTGGGTATCGGCATCTCCTATGCCTTTCGCGACATCGTCCTGCTCAACCCGTTCAGTGGCGGTTTCGTCGGGTTGGCGCATTTTGTCGAGATTTGGAACGACCCGAACTTCTGGAATGCTCTCAGCAACACGCTCGAGTGGACGGTCGCATCGGTGCTGCTTCAGTTCGTCTTTGGTCTTATCCTTGCACTGCTGCTGAATCAGCCTTTTCGCGGTCGCATGGTCGTGCAGGCGCTGGTGTTTATTCCCTGGGCGGTTCCGAGCTTCCTGTCCGGCCTCAATTGGGCCTGGCTGTTCAATCCGGTGGCCGGGCCGCTGCCGCATTGGTTCGTGGCCTTCGGGGTCATGGCCAAGCCCGACAACATCCTCTCTGATCCGGTACATGCGATTTGGGGGCCGATCGCGGCCAATGTCTGGTGGGGCATCCCGTTTTACGCCATCACGCTGCTGGCCTCGCTGCAGTCGATCCCGCTCGAGATATATGAGGCCGCCGAGATCGATGGTGCGGGCCCACTCCGCCGCTTCTGGTCGATCACCCTGCCCTTCCTGGCACCGACGATCGCCATCACTCTATTGCTGCGCGCGGTATGGATCGCCAACGCCGCGGATCTCATCGTGGTCATGACCCGCGGTGGGCCGGCCGATTCGACGCAGATCCTGGCCAGTTACATCTTCACCCAGGCATTCCAGCGTCTCGATTTCGGCTACGCCTCTGCGTTGGCAACGGTTCTACTGCTGCTGCTGCTTGCCTATTCCGTGATCGTCGTCTTCGTGCGCCAGTTGCTGATTCGGACGGATTGACCATGCCGCCAATGTTATACAACTTGCGTAAGCCGGCCTATTGGACGTTCCACTATGCGTTGATCGCCATTTATGTCGCGGTTGCGCTGTTCCCGCTTTTCTGGATGTTCAAGGTATCGGTCACGCCGAACCAGTTGCTCTATACCGAAGGCGTCCGCCTGTGGCCTTCGAGCACAACGGCCACGCACTACTTGTCGGTGATCGAGCACACGGACTTCCCACTCTTTTTCCGCAACAGCGTCATCGTCTCGGGCCTGACGTCGCTGTTCACCACCCTGGTCGCGGCGGGCACGGGATACAGCTTTTCGCGCTTCGTCTATCGCGGCAAGCTCTGGATCGTCGGGCTCTTGCTGGTCACGCAGATGTTTCCGCTGGTGATGATCATTGCCCCGATCTTCAAGCTGTTCGCCCCGCTCGGCCTCACCAACAGCCTGCTCGGATTGATCATCATTTACACGACCTACAATGTGCCTTTCGCGGCCTTCCTCATGCAGTCCTTCTTCGACGCCGTCCCCAAGGAACTCGAGGAAGCCGCGATGATCGACGGCGCCACGCGGTTCGGTGCGCTGCGCCGGATCATCCTGCCCCTAACCTTGCCCGGAATCGCGGCAACGCTTGGCTTTGTCTTCACCGCCGCTTGGAGCGAGCTCCTGTTCGCCCTGATGCTCAATTCGTCCACGCAGGCGACCACGTTTCCCGTCGGCCTCTTGTCCTTCGTCTCCAAATTCTCCGTCGATTTCGGACAAATGACCGCGGCCGGTGTGCTTGCGCTGCTGCCAGTGTGTATTTTTTTCTTCCTCATCCAGCGCCATCTGGTTCAAGGCCTAACGGCCGGCGCCGTCAAGGGCTAGGTGGGGCGCGGCGACTTGGGTGACGAGCCTGCGGCGGCTCGAAACCGAGCGCACCCGGCGAGAGCCAAACCTTGCAGACAATCAACTTCGCCCAAACTATTCGAGTTGGTTGAGATAGGCCGCCACGGCTTTGATTTGCGGCTCGGTCAGGGCGTGCGCAATCGGCTGCATGATCGCCGAGGTATCCGGATTGGCCGGATCCTGGCCGCGCTCCTTCGTCCAGTTCGTCAACTTCTTGAAGATGTAGTCGTTGAGCTGACCAGCCAACCGCGGGAACTGTCCGTTGCCCTTGGCATCGTCGCCATGGCACGACGCACACGGGGGAACATCGCCACCCGATACTCCGGTGGTGAAGATGGTCTTGCCATTGGCGACCAGCTCTGGGGCCGATGGCGCAGACGGCAGCAAGGGCTTGGTTTTGAGGCCGTTGAAGTCTGTTGCTATCGCCGTCAGCATCTCCGGGCTCAGAACGTGCGCGACATTGTACATGATCGGGTTGTTGCGCCTATGCTCCACGAAGGCCTGCACCTGGTTCTTGAAGTAGTCGATCTGCTGACCGGCCAGCCTTGGAATGGTGGAGTCAGCACGAAACCCTTGCCCCGATATGCCGTGACAGGTTTTGCAATATTGCAGCTTGGCTTGAAGCACCCGTTCGGGCACCGCGGCCCCCGTTGCATCCGCAGCGAGCGCGGTGAAGGTACCGGCCGATAGGAAAATCATAACCGTCAATGGCATGCGCCAATTGGTGATTTTCATGATGCGGCCCTCACCTCGACTCGAGTTGTTCACCAGCAACGCTCCCCGATGCCTGTTCCGCTGCTCGATGCCATTGCCAATCGGCGCGGGCATATCTCATTTCACGAAGCTGAGATAGGAAGCAATGGCTTCTATCTGATCGTCCGACAGCTTACTGGCCACGGCACTCATCGGATAGGCGGCGCGAGCATGATAACCCTCGCCCCACTCCGCCAAGCGCCTTTTCAGGTATCGGTAGGACAAGCCGCCGAGCCGCGGAATGGCACCGACCCCTTCGGCTTCCGGCCCATGGCAAGCCGCGCAGGCCGGAATATTGTCGGCCGCGTCGCCGTCTCTATAGATAGCTAGCCCCGAGCCCGTCAGGTGTTCATTGCCATCATTGGCTGCCCGAGCGTCCAGCGACGAGATATAGGCTGCCACCACTCGGGCCACCTGACCATCGACCCTCTGGAGGGCACCCCACATGACTTCCTGCGAAAGAGGATTGTCGCGCACGTGGTTCTTGAAGCTCATCAACTCCATTTCAATGTATTGGCGTTGCTGGCCCGCCAGTCGCGGCGCTGTCGTGTAGCCTTGCAGCGCGACGCCGTGGCACCACGAACAATTCTGACTTACAAACCGCTGACCAAAGTCACTGGTTTCGGGTTCACCGGCCCAAGCCGTGACGGCGCCGAGCAGTATGATCAGTGTCCCAAGTGCCGACGAAATGAGCTTCATGGTTTGAGCCCGTTGCAAAGACTATTTGAGCGAACTCAAGTAAGCCGCGACCGAATCGATCTGAGACTTCGACATGTTATTGGCGATCGGAATCATCACCGCCGATGTATCCGACGCCCGCGATTCTTGACCGCGTTCCTTGGTCCAATTGGCCAACTGGTTCCTCGTGTAGCTCGCAAGCTGCCCGGCCAATCGCGGAATGGCACCTGTACCCCGCCCCACGGGGCCATGACAGGCCACGCAGGCCGGCACGTTGGCCTCCGGAGCGCCTTGTTGGTAAAGCGTTTCTCCAGCACTTGAGCCCACGGAGCCGCTGGAGGGGATATTCAGACCCCCGAAATAGTTGGCAAGTGCCTCACGCAGTCCAGGGTTCAGGGCGTGAACCTTTGCCAGCCTTATATAGAACCCCGTGCCCCTGGTCTGGTCAGCGAAGGCTGCAAGTTGTGCCCTGATATATTCGGGTGATTGTCCGGCAAGTCGAGGCATCGTGTAGTACCCGACAAACCCTCTCGCCGACGGCCCGTGGCACTCCATGCAATATTCAGTTTTACCTTGCAAACCCTGATCCGCCCTCATCCCGCCGGCGGTTGCAACCGTCGGTTCGATCAACAGCCCGAGACTAATGACAGTTATGGCGCATGCCGGAAGAACCAGTCGCGCCGCGCTCGCCATCGACCGGACTGGGGACAGCAGCGTCATGACCGATCCGATCCCGCCCCTTGTCGCCTCAGTTCTTGAGCCTGCGATACCCATATCCGCTCACCTGTCGATCAAAAGCTTGGACCGCTTGGGAACTCGTTCGCCCACAAGTCTGGTTGGAGTCCGCACTAGAAGGCCGTCCAGGAATAAAGTATCACGGTGTTGTCGCCCGACGCGTTCCGGCCGGCCCCGTCATAGTTGATACTGCCGCCGTTGATCTGGTCGTAGTGCCAGTATTGCAAACCAATTCTGGTATTGAACCACGGGTAGATCCTCGGGCCACCCTTGCTGAACGGTGAATAACCAAGCTCGAGGAATTCGCCGCGCGTGTTCGGCGAACCGCCTACCGTAGGCAGCCCCGCCGTAACGGCGTAAAGTTGATGATCCGTGCTGCCTCGCGTGTCGAAATAACCGAGCGTTGCCGAGTAGGTCGAGTCGTAGGCATAGGTTCCGGAAATATTGAATTGGTGGAGCCAATCCTTGGTATTGTCCGAGTTGCCCAGGAACTGCGATCCGGTCAAAGTCGAGTTCTCGGTCTCGTAGCTGATGCGCCCTGTGAAGAAGTGCTTGCCCCGCAAATATTGGAACTGAGTGTCGTAGCCAATATCAGTGAAGCTATCATTCGGGCTCTGTTGGGTCTCGTCCGGAATGACACTGGCGTGCATTCCATAGGTGCCCACCATCAGCGAGAAATCACCCCAGTTTTTCTCCAACGCCACGCGCCAATAAGGTGCCGGGCCGTCGAACTGGAAGCCGGGAGGGGGCCCCTCCCCAAGCGCTTGAAGCGTCTTGTCATCGAGGACCCTGTAGTTCGATAGCGACACATAAAGGCTGTTGTTCAGCCAGGCATAGGCTCCGACGCCGGCGACCACGCCGCCCAGGCTGTCGACCATGGGAGCAGCTGTCCCGGGTGCAAAAGCACTGGTGATGGATCCGCCGCCGGGGATTCGCCAGGCTGGTGTAGTATTCCAAGGATCTTCGACACTTGGGTTGTTATTGACGGTCAAACCGAAAACCGAGTCAACATCACCGATGCGCCGTCGATCGGTCATGCGAAAGTCGGTGTTGTCCAGGAAGAACGCCTGATCGTTGCGATCGTAGGTCGCCTGCATGAAGGCGCCGATATTGCAAACGATTTGTCCGGCAAGGAACACGCTCGAGTCCTGTGCCATCCAGTTGTCGTTGACCCCCAAACCGTTCAGGTCACCCTTGCGGTTCGTTGGCAAGCTCTCTTGATCGGCCTGGGTGTGCGTAAAGGTGCCAACGACCATCGCCGACAGTGGAATGACCGGTTCCGCGTTCGCGGCATAGGCCGCGGCGGATCGATCGAATGAACACGTCCGCCCACCGGAGACATAACCGTTGATCTTGAATTCGCGCCCATAGGAAGTGAGCTGAGGAAACGCGCCATTGTGGCACGTGGCGCACGGCTGGCCGGTCTGGCGAGCGTAAGCGGGAAGTGCTTGCGCGGGGATCGGCTCAAAGAGCATGCCGACTAGAACCACTGCCGCGGATGCCACGGCACAGCGCAAGCCGATCGCTGTAAATCTGATAGGCTGCGCGCACGTCTCGAATTTGCTTTTCATGCCCACGTATCCGGTGCAGCCGAATGCAGTATCTGTCGCAACTAGAACGCAGGTTGGTGATTCGTCTTCGATTGGAAGTGCGAGATAGCGCAATTTCTTGCTCTATGTGGTCTCCGCACCACATAAACTCGGTCGCAAGTTGCACAAGCACAGACAAAACATCGTCGCCTGCACAATTGTTTCAGATCAATTGCCGATAGAAAGCGCACGCATACACACAAATATTTGGCCAGTCCTTGTGACAAGCCAAACCGAGTGGAAGCACCACTACCGCAATGAATGAATCGACTACTTGGAGAAGGTCTTTAGATAAGCAATGACGTCGGCTTGCGCAGCCCCGTCAGCCAGCTTGAACGGCATCTTTGCGTTGCCGTTGGCGAGGTCCGGCTTGCCCTTGTCCGTGAGGTACTTCTTCAGGAAAGCAGAGGGATCGGCCAAATAATCCTTGATATTGTCCTCGGTCCAGATGAGGCCTTGATCACCCGCGGCCTTCAGCACTGGGGAGTAGGCATATGCGGCGAAGGACCCAGCCTTGCGGCCGACGATGCCGTTGAGCACCGGTCCCACCCCGTTTGCTGCCCCGTCGCCCACCTTGTGGCATGCCTTGCAGGTGTTGAAAACTTTTGCACCATTGTCGGCATCAGCGGCAACGGCCGCACCGGGCAGCAGAGCCAGTGCCGCAAGCACCGTCGCGGCCAGCATATTTTCCCGTGACATCAACAAAACCTCCTTCGGCCGACTGCCTGTACCAAGCGAGTGGGCACTGGTGACTGTGTCGAGCAGTATGCCAGGGTTAGCGAGCATCGATTGACTTGAATCAAGCTGTGACAAAACGCCCCCTCCAAGGCAATCCAACGGCGATCGTCGGGTACCGGCGTTGCCAACTTGATCACGCATGACGGGACGATGGCGAACCACTCCTCTGCCTATTCCGCGCCGGTGATGGAATGTCCAGGTTCAAAACGCTTGCGATAGGCAATTCGGGCTCAGATGGCGAGACTCCACGGCGACAATCCGCGACACAAGATTCCGGTCGTGACGACGGGCGTTTCGCATTGGCCTTGCTTTGGCACTACGCGGGTTTGGCTGCAGCTGTTGACACTTGTTGCTGGCGATCCAATTGGCCGCAGTTCCCATTGACCTAGATCAATTGGCCGAACGCCGCCCATGGCAGACTACAATGGTATTCGTCGGATCGGTTATTCTGTGGAGAGATTATCTTTAAGGGCATGGTGTAGTGCGCAACGGGGTAAACCTTCGAGTTTCGAAATCCCCTTAGCTTGAAAGCAGGAAATTGCTGCACTTTTCAACGGACGTGGGCCATGACAACCTCTGCCTCTTCAGTTCTTTCTACCCATCCAAGGTGTCGGCTGCGCGGCAAACGGCGCAA